>Ga0123357_10000740_pt1 | contig 32782 bp, 17 predicted proteins | sample TergutEmb28metaG_FD_89873 | JGI IMG/M metagenome (GOLD analysis project Ga0123357, IMG submission 89873) | Embiratermes neotenicus P4 segment gut microbial communities from Petit-Saut dam, French Guiana - Emb289 P4 | ecosystem: Host-associated > Arthropoda: Insects > Digestive system > Gut ... | reverse complement strand
ATGTTAATGCTGTAACATTATTGATATAAGATGCTTTATTATGTGTCTGACATTTATTGCAGTACAAATGTGGTTTATTTTTCACTTGATCACATCACATATTGTTATTACAAGCCAAGTGCTCTTCCACTACTGCACAGCAGTGCTAAGAATACAGGCAGCATAATATTTACTGAGGCAGAGTTTTTGTAACCAAATTTCTCATATTTCTTTACAGTCACAAATTCTTGGTAGTTGTGGGGATTTGGAGACGTGGGTTTCTTTGACATGTAGGGCCCTTACTTTATGTGACAACTATCATTTGTCACTGCCTGCTGCTATTCTGCCACATATGTGGGTTAGGTGGCTCAGTGGGCTACATTACTATGATAAATGAACAGACAAAAAGTGATACCATTAGTTGTCAGATAAAATAATGACCCTGTATATGCTTTGTATTGTATTGAAAATGTCTGTGGTAAAGTGAAATGGCCAGAATGCAATAATTAAGTCACAGTTTATATGTGTTAAAACCAAATCTGGGGATCCACAAAGGAATGCCAGTGTCTAGTACACTGCAGGCAGCTGGTGTGTGTGTGTGTCGTGGTCTGCACTGAGTTCGGTCCACCAGACTGTTACAGTCTCACAGCACAATGTTGGACTGGTTGTTTAACCCACTGACATACCCATCCATGTGTGAGATCAAAATTCAAAACCCACTTGGAGCTTCCCCATTCATTATAGAGTCTGAAATTTGAAACCTGCTTTGAACTCACCCATCCTTCATGGAAGTGGAATTGCAGAACACACTCTGAACATGCCCACGTATCACAATGACAGGTGATAATGTTTCAGTAAAAGGTGCTGTCAACAGATGGTCTTTGACAGACACTGTCATATGGTTTAGCAGGCGACCATATGGATTAATGGGGGAATTCGGTGACATTTAGATTCTTAGAAGATACATGCTGCAAGCATACAGAGGAACCTCTATGTACAGTGAAATTACAGCCAGTTAGGTTGACATATATGCAATACAATGCTGGGTAATACCAAGTCCTGTGCAATTGGTTTGTGATTTTGTTGGCAAGGAAATTTGAGGCAGAATATGTCTGTTTTGATCCCTTTGTCTTATTAACACTTTAATGCTGGCCTCAATGCATTGACCTTTGTGGAAGCATTTTAGGGTAACTTAAATTTTTGACTTCTTTGTTCTGTGCTATATGTGAAATTTTAAACCCAGTGTCATTGAAGGGTTAATTCACTCTGTGTTATTAAGCCTTTGTTTATATCCTTGTCATTAGAGTTAAAGACAGGTAGGGGTTCTGAAGTTATTAGCTCTTTTACGTTTGTATTTCACACTTGCTTCTGCACCAGATTTGTTACAATACGAGTATAGTCTACAGTACAAAGTTGACTTCTCCTGCAAGATTTGAGCATCTCACAGCAGTGCTGCCATCTTTTGTGATGTGATGCTTTGGCATGGAGTGAATATTTTCTGATGTTTTGAAGGAATTTTGTGCCCTTATATTCAGGGTCAGACAATTCAAGGAGACCCTGAAGATGAAGGTGCTATATATAGCTGCTTGCCCTGCCACACACTGAATCTGGGCTCATACTGCTTGTGTGGATGCTGGGAGGAGGCCTCATTGCAAAGCAGTTTCTAGTTTAGTCTGGAATGGGTGCTGTCATGATGCATTCATGTGTGTGTGAGTGATTGATGTAATGTATAATAGGAAATGAACATGTTCAAATGAAGGAGGATGAGGGGTATGGCATGTTGCATGCATGGGGGAGAAGAGAAATGGATAGAGCATTGTTTTGGTGGGGAAACCTGAAGGAAGGAGACCACTTCAAAGTCCAGGTATAGGTGGGAGCATAATGTTAACATGGCTTGTAGGAAACATGATTGGATGGCATCTGGCTCAGGATATGGACAAGTGGCAGGCTGTCATGCACATGGTACTGAACATTTGAGTTCCACAAAATGTGGGAAATTTTGTGACTAGCTGAGGAACTGGTAGCATTTCAGGAAGGAATGTGCGTTACGGAATTAATTGTAGGAGATCAGTGTTGACGGATTCATTAGAAGGAACTCTTTGGTCTGAAGCCTGTATGGACAGAGGACCTGGAGTTTTCTTGACGTTACAATACACTGCCAGTCTATTTAGTGGATCCCCACCACATACAAATGAAGCAAAGCTAGGTGATATCTAAAATGTTAAAACTGTAATTCAGTAAAGCTGTTGAAAATTTATGTGTATATTTGCAACATTCTGAGGTGGTGTTATTATCATGAAAAGTGTTCATGAGACATTGTTGGTTCTAAAGCAGTACTTGATAGTACCTATCAAATATTTGTAAGTTTTAAATGTCATATGGTTTACGAATGCTGTATACTTCAGTGTATTTGGTTGTTGTGTCATCATCAGATCCTTTCGTTCTCTCCCCGGATGTTCTTGTCTGTGGTTATGTGTGTTCTGTGCTTGTCCATGGTCTGATAACCATCAGCAGTAATTTCATTCATCGTCTTAATGCACCTGCCAGCAGCGTATATCCAAATGAAATACATTAATTGGGTGTTCATAATTTGTGTAAACATTTAGTCATTGCATATGGACTTTTTGTTCCCTGTAGAAGCAGGACTGGTGTTTTGCCAGAGTGAGTTTCTGACAATATTGTTGCTGAAGATTCAGACCCTGTGGGACGTGACACTGCACTGCTGGGTGGGTGGATATGTTGTGTTGCTTTATACTGAAGGGTAATCAGCCCATGATAGTGATTCTTTGTGAGCTGATTACTCTTGAAGAGGAAGGCTGTGTTGTGAGTCAGTGGTTCCCAGTCAGCATTTTGAATGATTGTGTGTGTGACTTCCATCTTCCTGATCCCAAGAAGAGTCATCTTTGTGGGGTGATTACCCTTGAAGTTGTGAGAGGCACAATCATCTGAAATGTTGGGAACCAGTGACCCAAAGACACAGCATCGCTTCCCAGAAGACACAGATCTTTAGCACTGGCATTTAATTTGGCATATTTGAAGAAACACATTGAACAGCAGCAGTTGCTGCTCTTCTTTGGAAGGTTGCTTGATTTCATGAGGTATTATAGTTCCAAATCATTTTGGGGTAAAATTTTAAATATTTATTTCAGGCTTTTTTTTTATGGTGTTGTTTTGTTAGTGGTCATTGTGGTACAACAGACTTAAGGTTCAGTTTCTGTGTAGGCGCAGAGTGGGCCGCCATGAGCCTGTTTGAATTCATCACTGTAGATATGAATGTGACTGTGTCAGAACCATTGTGGAAGCTGACTATATTTTGCTTCTGTTCTTGAACTTGGTTGTTGATACATTCACACATTTTCAAGCTTTGTATGCCAAGTGAGCAATCACCATGTATTGGGAAACTGGCTTAGAGGCAGACCATGGCAAGATAACAGAATATATTTTGAGTACAAGGTTTATTTCTATATCATTGTAAGCACCTGTACATCCACAGTATGTGTTTGCAGTTTAGTGTGGTACTAGCGCAATAATTGATGCTGCAAGGCTGGAGTATTTGCTTGTTTAATGATCCTGTATCGGTAACACTGCGGACTTCCTCAGGATGGATTACAGTGCACTGCTCAGAATGAGTCCTTTTCACTGGTACAGATCGTGAGTCTGTGGGTTTGAATCCTGTTGAACATGTGGACAAGGACCTGGGATAGCTCAATCAGTGACTGGGTTATGAGCTGGAAATTGGGGATTCAATTTTCAGCAAGGGGCGTGAGATTTTTCTTTTTCCCAAAATGTCCATGCCAGCTCTGGGGCCTATCCAGCCTCATATTTTATGGGTGTTGGGGATTCTTTCCAGGGGGTAAAGTGGCTGGTGTGTGACATTGACCACTGCCTGAACCTTGCTTAGGTTAAGAAACGGTGGAGCCATGCCTGTACTCACCCTGCATGCCTTGCATTTAATTACCAACTCATCCTTAGAATTACCCCTACACCTTTAAGGAGACTTTCAGCACAATCTATTTCCTTTCTGCCGCTGATAAAAGCAGTGATTGTTTAGAAATGGAATTAATGTGTTCTTTGGTGAGGGTGGGGGGGAGGTGTGTGGGCGGGTGTTATACCATGTAGTAAGAGTTTGTTCCAATGTTTTGTTACAAGAACAGCCACTTGCAGGGCCAACAGTGTGAGATGTGCAGGTAGTCAAGTGAAACAGATTAAGTCATCCTGAAGGTGGAGGCCTTTTGTTCCTCCAGAATGGAGGAAACTATAACCAATTTAAAACCAAAACAATTTGCACTGCTTTTTGATCCAGTATAATTTGTAATATCATATTGTGATGGTGCAAGAGTGTAAGGTTGGAACAGACTCTTATAGAGGATGCAGAAAGCCAAAGTCAGCCATCATTTGAACAACAACTGCTGTACAAATCTGAACACCTGGAATCATGTTTGCTCAAAAAAAGGCATTGAGTTTGTTAACAGCCATTTTAATTCACTCTGTGGGAAGTCATTGTACAGAGTAAGAATGCCAACTGCTGTACATTGAAGGGATTTGCGATGGACTGCTTTATTGTGATGTGAAAGCCATTTGGAAGGTTGGGTGGGGGTGGGGGGTGATTTGCAGGGTGCTGGATACCCTGAATACTGTGGGGGGGTTATAGGAACTGACTGGCAGGCAATACGCTGTTTGGTACTCTTATTGAACAGCTCAGCAGCTGCACTAGACACTTAAAAAGATAGACAGAAAAGAAAAATTCTTAATTTATGTGTATTCTTATTGTGAGAAAAATGTATGTAAACACACACACACACACACACACAATGTGCACGTTTTTATTAGGTACGTTCGCAACGTTGTGAGAAGCAACTGTTAGCTTCCTCATATCTGTCTGCATGGAACAACTTGGCTTCCACTGGCTGCATTTGCATGAAATTTGATATTTGAGGATTTTTCATAAATCTGCCAAGAAAATTGAAGTTTAATTAAAATCTGCCAAGAAGAACGGTTACTTTACATGAACACCTGTGTACATTTTTTCATTTTATCTCACTCAGTACTTCTCAGAATGAGAAATGTTTCAGACAATTTGTAGAGAAAATTAAAACACACATCTTACGTTCAATAATTTTTTTCAAAAATCATGCCATTTATGAGATAATGTGAAAAGATTTTGTACAACTGGGCAGCCATGGATGAAAATGTGGCACATGTACATTGCATGCTGGATACAGAAGGCTACAAATGCACTCTCACAGTGTGTAATAATAACTGCTTTTCCACTGCAACAATGGTTGCATGAATGTGCCTCATTGTTACGTTATAGTATCTTGCCTGTCTTGTTATAAATTCCATGAGGTACAAAGTTTAGTCAAAAGAGTGTTGCTCAGGGTCATTCCCTCACTACCATCAGTGCCAAATAAACTCTGAAACTAATACAGAATGCCTCTTTTATCATTTCTCTGAGCATGGAACTCTTATGGAATGAGCTGGCAGATGCAGACTTTCTCTGTGATAAAGCTGCTGTAGTGAGTGAGATTATAGAAGGAACATCCTGTACATTGCATCATTTAAGAATCACACAGAAGCTGCATGACATTAATTCTTGTAACTGTATGAAGTGTATAATGTTGGGCACATTAAACATAGCTAATATCTGCCCCCAGGAGGATTGGGGGTCAGACCCATTTCATTGTTTCACCATAGTAGGTTTGGTTTGTATGCACCGTGGCAGGTGTGGGGCTGTGTTATGAAATGTCTCTAACTGACATGAGATGTTGGTAAATGTCCAGTATTCAGTGTAACATGGTTATGTACTGCAATACATCCTGTGTTTCAGTCTGTGCACAAATGTTGTCGAAAATCAGTGTTCAGATTAGACCAGAACAAACTGGAATGGTGTTCCATTTGATACAGAAATTAGAATTGTTCCAGTTGATACAACTGCATGAAATTCAGTTTTATAAAAGATTTTTTTATTAATGTTCCAGTTTTTAAAATTTCCCGATTCAAGGACTGCCGAAAATTTAACTGGCATTATGTGATTACACATTTGAAATGTGTTTAAAAAATTGTTCTATTGGGGTAGAATGTTGATGAAGCAACCTTGTAGCATTAGTTTTCTGTTTAGACTGTTGAAACTATGTATTACCAAAATATCTACAATTTGCATTTTATGCCGAGAGATTTTATGAACTGTTTGCAAATCATGGTTTGTTGGATGTTAAAAAATGTGTATTTAAGTGTTGGGCATTTGCTGCTAAGGTTTACATTGGTATAAAATGGTTAAAAGAAATGATGTTGACAAATCTACTATAGATATATATATATATATATATATATATACACACATATATATATATATGTATATATAAAATCATTGTTAATAAATGTGCCATACAACAAGTATTCATTTATATATATATATATATATATATATAAAAATGTAATTATTATTGTCTGTAGTTCAGATTTTTTCTGACAGATGTTAATAACTAATAGTTAAATGTTTTTGTTAGATATTAATGTGTATTAACAGAATGAAATGTGTGTGAAAATATTCTAAGTTAATGAACGATATAAAAAGACTGTGTTTAAGTATAAGTGAAATGCAAATGGGATTGTATATTGGCTGGTTTTGTGTTATACAATGACTAATGTTGTGAGCTGGCAGGTTATTCAAATTTCTTGGAGGTTCAGAGTTTTGTAGCTGGAGGCTTTTTGATGGCCCACAATAAATATCAAGGTTTTTTAAAATTTCCTTTTCTTATTCAAAGCCCAAAGATTACAGATGTTCTTGTTACTGTTGTAGTTAGTGCTGTTTCAATATTTGTACATAGAAATATATATGTTCAGTAATTATAAATATAATAAGTTATGAAACTTGCATCTTGAGAGGTTAGTAACAAGCAAGAATTTTCTGAGAATAGATTCAGGGTGAAATGTGGGCATACTTGTACAATTTGTGGTAAGTTGCTGGTTTGGTTTGCTGATTTGTATTGCAAATCTTTGCAGTCTTCTGTAATACAGTGACCATGAAATGTGTTCCATTTCTCAGTGTTTAATATATACAGTTGGTGAGTCAGACAGAAACCTGAAACATATATTAACTTGCTAGTGTTCTTCATATTACCAGATGTATCCGAAACAGTCCATACTTTCAACCCACCCTGATGATTTTCAGTGCCTACAGCTGCACGTGGTAGGTTCTTAGTTTATTTTATTTTGCACTTCTAAGGCTTCTGTTTGACTCACCCTCATAATGGACTGAAACATGAATAAAAATGACACTCTCTTGTAATTTACTGGGGGAAGAATTTGTCCGTTGGAACTTGGCATATAAGGAGGTACCAGTGACTTACTGTCTGTTGTGGCGTTATTGTTTTAATGCATGCCATAATCTCATGCTTTGATATTTCAGGTCCACAATGTCCCTTTTCATGTATCCTGTAACATAAAACAGCTGCAAGAGAGCTGTGACTCCATTTAGAACACATTGCACTGAGTTGCTGAAAGGGGAATGCTGCTACATTCTGTTGGAAAATTGCACCTTCCTCTTCCAGTTGTGGAAAATCAAAATTCTCAGAGAAGAGAGTTGTAGCCTCTGTTGCTTTGCTATATGCTGCATGTACAATTTTATTAATGCATCTTCTAAGTGTGTTTCATCATTTTAAGTCCTTACTCATTAATTTATATGTTATAGTTACAGAAATGTAATATATTGAAGCAGTGGACAGTCTGTACGTTCAAACAGTACAGCAATGTGGGCACTGCGGTAGACAGAGTAGATTTCATTATGTGAAAGAATTACAGGGTAATTGAAAAAGAAGATAACACTGTTGCACATGTATGATGAAGTAACATAACATGCATTAATTGTAAGGAAAACTTTCCAAGGGATGCCCTCTTACAAACAGACTTTTTATCTACTGAGTCGCATCACAGCACATCACTGTAGGCTCACTTATAGATACTTCACTATAAACATGCAAAAGTGTAAGTTTGTTTTCTGAATTACGCGATGTTTGTATTACGGCTGTGGGGGATGAAAATCCTGAGGTCTAAATTCAAGAATCGTGGTGTTTAGGGTGATGACATGGTGAGACTCTTGGCATATACTAATGAAGGGGTATGAGGTGTGAGGATTGTGTACCCTTCTAGGTAATTTGGTGCCTAACAATTTCATTTGCATGAACACATCAGTTCCTGCAGCATTCTCTCGAATGAGAAGTTATAAGGGACTGAATGAAAAATTGAGCATTTCAGGTTGAAACTTTAATGAACAGTGCATCTGTGAGTGTGCTTTCTTCGAACTGCGGTGTAATTCTCATTCTGATTTGTTCCCTAATGATCTTTAACTAAGTTTATTATGTTACCTTTATCACATTTGAAGAGTCAGGTAGAGGACATTTGATGTGCCTGAAAGTGTGTATGTGGTTGTGTTTGTCCATTACCTCCAGATATGGTGTGTGTGCCCAGCCAGCACCTGTATAAAATCCATTTGTTAGTTGGGGCACCCACAAGGCAGCTTCTACTACCTCCAATGATGTGGGGATCATAGGAGTGATGGGGCAGAGTGTCTGTGGCTTAATGTGTGATCTCACTGATCAGAGGGAGGGTGGTTGAGTGAAGCTTTGGAATCTGCACATTCTGAAATCATTATGTTTAAATCTGCCAACGAATAGGAATAATTGCACATAAGTCTGTGAAGTCTGTAAATGACATTTCATTGTCTTACTCCAAGACCACTGTGTGTGTGTGTGTGTGTGTGTTCATGCATGTATATGTGCACATATACATGCATGAACACAATACAGTCTCAGTTTGTGATTAATTGCGACTGATAAAGCGTCATCTACACTGGGATTCATTGTAAATGTAAAATGACAATGTGGTTTGAAGAACGTAACAAAATACCAGGAATAAAAATATAAAATAACCTCAGAAAGCATATAAAGCATGATGGTTTGTTGTTAATTAATTGCAAACAATTCTTTTAAGCATAAAAAACATGCAAGGATTGTATGAGACTCTTGTTCCATAGAGCACACAAGCAGTCAGTTTAACTTAATGTAGACTGAGCTGGCAGTGATGTGCACATTAGCAGGAGGGTGGGGGAAGTCATGTGATCTCATCACACTTCATCAGAGCCAGTAAGAAAGGTCAAAACAGTGGTATCAAATTAGTGATTACAAATGGTGGAAATGCCAACTTAACAGTGTTTATCAACATCAAGAATGTGCTATACACATCCATGGTCAGCATGCAGTGGTTGTTGCTAGGCTCACTTCAGATTTGTCAGGCAGCAAAACATGTACTGTGCAGGTTGCATATTCATAACTTCAGTCACTTGGTCATTTTTGAACAGGCAGACAATGCTTGGTGGTGCAGGTGCATTTTCTTCCTCGTTTAAGATTTCCTTCTCACCCAAACATCAGCAACTTCAAGCCGATCTGGTCACTACTCTACCCTCTACATGTCCGCCAAACAATGCTGTTCTATGGTAGCATAGAATTCTGCAGTCTGCTGAGCATATTTGTTGCCCAAGGCACTCATAACAAATGCATTGAAAGGTATGTAGGACTGACGGTATGCAAAATGTCCATTATTATCTGGTTTTAACCAAAATCAGAATATGTTTACTCTTTGATATCAAGGTTATTAAAAATCTGTTCACTGTTTTTTGAGTTGTTACATGTGGATAGAATAGGAAAAGCACACCAGAGCTAATTTGGACATTTTTGTGACACTTCATTGTGACTGCACCAGGAAATGATGGAAGCATTTAAATATAAATACAGTATTGTATGTACTTAATTACAGTTACAATATTATGGTGTTTCTGTAAAGTATGCCCACATGGTGGATGAGAGTATTGTTACATCTCTGAATAGAATCCTTTAATGGTTCATGACATGAAATTATTTCCGCAGAAAATTGTATGAAATTTGCTGAGTATGCCTAGTTTTAATTAGAAGAGGTTTGTCAGCAGGTAATAACTTACTTTCAACAACTGATGTAAGAAAATCAGTCCTTTTGAAGTATTTGTGAAGAAGAGAGTACTGTAGTCTGTATTTTGTCATCACAGGAGTGTATGCAAGCAGTGTTCGAATTGCATGCTTTAAATTTTGTATTGGGGTCTTGATTAAGGCACCGCGTTGGTAGTATTTTCAGGTTTAGAGTATAGGAAAATGTGTCAAATTGTACCTGCAGATTTTGGCCAACCCAGTATGGTAATTTGTCATACTCTAAAGGCGTGATATTTTTGGCATACAAGGTGTCAGGAAGAGTTGCCATGTGGCAGTTGGGATAGTATAGTTGGTAGAGTGTTCAGGCTATGACCCAGATGATCTGGGGTTCAATTCCCAGCAGGGACAAGAAAATTTTCTCTTCTCCAAAACATCAACAGCATATCTAGGACCCATGCAACCTCCATTCAGTATGCACCAGGTGCTCTTTCCCTGACAGTGGGATGCGGCTGACTACTCACCTACATCTAGAATGGGCGGTTGTACCTCATCACTCCCTCCCTGTATGCCTTTCTGGTGCATACAGGGCCATCTTTACTGGTAACGTTTGTAGAGTCCATAGAATACACTGAACATGTAAACTGCTGTGATTGCTCGGTACACATTCGCAAAGCCACTAGGGAAAATCGGTAAAAGGTAAAGGTGCCTCTGTATCTGTCATGAAGGCATATGGGGGAGTGGAGTTATGGCTCCACTCATGCAGAACTTTGGCACTAGGTGGAGGTGAGCAGTCAGCTTCATGCCCCAGCAGCTTAACCCCTGGTGAAAGGGCACCCTGGTAGCTATTGTATAAGAGGCTGGGTGGACTCCAGAGCCAGCTGTCATGCCAGGAATTGAATTTCAATTCCTCAGTAATTTAGTCCATATCCTAGTTACTGTTCTGACTGAGTTTTGTGGCTTCTGAAAATTAGAAGGTGGTGGGATCATGTAGCTCATGGCACCAGATGGAGGTTGGTGGTCAGCTTAACATGGACCATTTTACCTCCAGGGGACGAACCTTCGGTACCAACTGAATAGTAGGCTTCATGGGTGCCAGAGCTGATCTGGACATTTTGGAGAAGAGAAAAATCTCTTTTCTCCTGCCACGAATTGAATCTGGGATCATCCAGCCCCTACTGAAACAGCAGAATGGGATGACATAAATCTTGTTTCACCAACTGAGGTGAAAAGCCAGCAAGGTACCAGGAAATAACTGATCCAACATTAATGGTCACCACAGTATTTGTCCCATGAGTATCTTGACTGAAATGCTACTATGGTAGATAAATTGTGATCGATTAATGTGCATAATATTATGCAGGACAGATTTTAATCTAATTCACTGCTGATATTTTGTTTTACGCAAATTTCTCCTGTTATTATTTTACGTAATGAATGATGCTCTCAGTGAACAATTGTAATGTTACCAACATAAATGTAAATATTTTATGACCACCATTGCCTTCAGAGAACTTTACATGTTAATCCAAAGAGCTGAGTTCTCATTTTTTGCTGATGACTTGTCAGTTGATACTTTGTGTTGACAGTGTCAGCTGAGTGAACTTGAAAATGACTACCAAGTGATGCTGATGAATTACTCATGTTACTCACCTTATGGATTTGCACTAAGAAGTTCTAGTTGTAGGGATTTTGATGTAATCACTAATTCAAAAATTGACATTTACAAATGTGATCAAATAATTAAAAATAACATTTCCATAGAGCATGGGGTTTCTTGGGTGGGGTAACTCAAATGTGTCTCAGAAACAGGCATTTCAGAAGAGTGTGATGACATTATTATGGCACTTATGTCAACTGTATTGATGATTTGTTTTATGTGATGTATGAAAGGTATTTGGATTGTTAATAGTAGGACAGTTTTTGAAAGTTTTAGAAAATGTAAAGTTTGTTGGCTGTCAGCAGTAATTATGTATCTGATTGTATCAAGCTGTTGTGCTACTAACATGCTCACTGCCACAGAGAATACTGGCCTCTACTTTGGTATTACAGGTACTGGATCTTCTCTGTGGTGTCCCAGTGCCTGGAATGCAAAAACCCTGTTCCGCAACAGGGAAGTTTAAAATTAGCACCACACAATACCAGCAGCTCACCTGTCTTCACCAGATGCTCATGATGATTCCTGCTCAACTGGTGCCTTGTAATTGATGTTAAATGTTGACTGATCAAACATCTCTCTATTCTTGAGGCAGAACAACTTTTCTTTAATTACAGAAAAATGCCAACTTCCTATGCAATCTGGATTGAAGGAAGGGTCCCATACTGCATTGTGTGGTATGGGAATATGTAGCAATGATTGCTGTGGCCTGTGTGATACTGTCACATGTCAGTTCCTGCAAATTGTTTTACCCTTGAGCAAAATGATCAGTCCTGTGGCACTGCAAGGCACACACATGTCCTGTGTGTAAAAAATACTTGAATGCTGTACAACTGGTCTGGCATGTTCTGGCATTTTTGGTTTCTTTGGTTTTTAAAAAATTAATATAGCATTGCACATGTTAATGTTTGATATGGAGGGTTATTTTTTTATCTAACAATTTGGTTGCCACCTCCTTTCAGCCTATCACATTAACATAGCCCACTCAGCCACCAGCCAGCATGTAAGCAGGGTGGTTGCAGAAAGTGACAAAATGTAATTGTCAGATAATATAAGTCAGTAAATTCATAGGTTCTCTGTTTCAGATATAATAAGAGTTGTATTCGTAAAACACACACATCAAGTATTATTAAACCTACATGTGCCATGCATAAGGATTTTGCCTGTGGCACCCAGGCCAAATTTTTTGACTTGTACAAAAATTGCAGTTCCTGACAACATGTAATGTCTGTCGGAAGTGTGTCTGCACTGCTGCATAGTCAACAGGTTTCTCCCCTACAATCTGAAGTTCTCATAAAATTTGTATATGCATTGTGCAGAAGTGTTTGACTACCATTGCTGTGGTTTATCCAGCTAAATGACTGCATGCTATAGAGTGTCTGATTTAACAGCAAACTGGCTGCTCTAAGCTGCGAGGGAAAACAAATGCTTGAGGCTTGATCTTCATGATGTGTGCTCAGCAGATATCATTAACCAACCAATTAACTCCATGGAGCAGATTCTTCCTGAGACGCTGCAAGGTTTTCAGCTAGTCAAGAAATTTCACTGCATTTTATTGAACCTGAAGGTTCATTACTACATTTGCTATCTTGAGCCAGATCAAGCCAGTCCATGCCTACCCATCCCACTTCTTGAAGATCCATTGTAATATCCTCCCATTTACACCTAAGTGGTCTCTTTCCTTCAGGTTTTCCCACCAAAACCCTGTATGCGCCTCTCCTGTCTCCCATGCATGCCACATGCCCTGCCCATCTCATTCTTCTTCATTTGATTACCTGGACGTTATTTGGTGAGCACTATATGTAAAAAGCTGCTTGTTATCTAGTCTCCTCAACCTCTCAGCTACAGAAACCCCCTTGGGCCCAAATATCTTACTTAATAAGCAATAAACAATAAAGCATCCTGTTCTGAGACACCCTCAGCCTCTGTTCCTCCCTCAGTGTAACAGACCAAATCACACCCCTACAAAACAACAGGCAAAATTAGTTTTGTGAATCTTTGTTTGATAGCAAGCATTCCCTGTCTTCAATTGGATCTTGATTTCTGCATGAATGGGATTTTTGTATGTTAGGGTTGTTCCAAAGTATTTGAACAGTTCAACCCTTTCAGAGGGTTTATTACTTGTCTTTATGTTGTGACTTTGTCCTGCGTTCTGGTCTGGAGACAAGAACATGTACTTAGTTTTCTCAGCATTTACTTCTAGATCAATCACCTTACTAGGGACTACTAAAGCTAAAAGACAGAAAGAAAGATGCTGTCTGTCACATATAAGGGTTGTTTATTATGTATATGGGAAATATTTTTATGTAGTACATAATAAACAAGCATTAGTTATGACAGATAGCATCTTTCTTGCTCTTTATTGTCATCATCACAATGGTATGAACCAAAATAAGACTATTAGAGCTTCTGCATTTATCATCATAGTATGTATGCTTGCACCCAATATATTAACATAATCAGCATAAACTAGAAACTGATGTATACCATTAAATTTCAAGCCATTCTCATTTACCTGAACCTTCCAAATTAAGCATATTCTACAGCAAAGATCAAAGCAATGGTGATAAAGCATCTCCTTGTTTCAGAGCATTCTTAATAGGAAATATCTGCCTGCCGGGACTGTGCTATAGTTTTCGTGTAAACACAATGCTATTATTAGCTTTACTAGTGTCATCAAACTTAATGAGAATATTATACCACACCTCCCTCCTAAACGAATCAAGAGCTTTCTTCAAGTCCATAAATTGCCCATGCACTGCCTCATTGTATTCCCATTGTTTCTCAAGTATTTGACAAATGCAAAATATATGATCAGTAGTTGACCTGTTTACACTGAAATCCACATTGATGATCCACAGTAATTTCCTCTGCATATGGAGTTAACCTTGACAAAAGAATGTTGGATAACATTTTGTATGTAGTTGGCAAAAGTGATACTCCTCTATAATTACTACAATGTTTTATCACCCTTCTTATAAATAGGTACAATGCTCAACTTCTTCCACTGCTCTGGCAATTCTTCCTTATTTCAAAGAGTTAATAAGCCTATGGATTATAGAATGAGTTGTTCCACCTTCTGCTCTAATCAGTTCTGCTGGAATTTGATTGGTACTTGGTGATTTGTGTCTTTTTACCAGATATAATTATGATGATTAAATCCCGTGTTGGCCGTGTGGTGTATGTGAAAGGGATTACAGGTGCAATCATTGTTGTGAGAAACCTGAGTGGAAGACACCACTTACAGGGCCTAGGCAGAGGTGAGAATGTATGAAAGAATGGGATGGCATGGACTGGCTTCGTCTGCTCATGGAGGGGCAAGTGGTAGGCTCCTGTGAACATGTTAATGCACCTTAAGTGTCTGTAAATTACTTGGAATTTCTTGACTGTATGAAGCACTAGTAGCTTCTCAAGAAGGACTCTGATGCTTGGAATTGTTTGGTTATGGCAAACTGGGCACCTGCTGTGCTGCTGCAGGTACCCAGTTTGCTGACAGCTTAAGGATTTGCTGTGAGAGTTATGTGTCACTGCAGTCATATAAATGCCATCCAGAGAGAGACAAGCAGTGGTTGTGCTTAGCACAAACTGTTTAGACACTGTGAGATTTGAGGGTCTCACAACAGTGTTGCTGGAGATTCAAACCTTTTCTGACATGATGCTGTGTTGTTGGATAAGTTGCCCCTGACATTTCACCTTATCACCTTCAAGGTCAAGCAATCCAAGAACATAAATTAACCACTGAAATGTGTAGGACTCATGAATGGTTATGTGGTGTAGAAAGGCTGTTGGTAATTCCAGTAAATGTGTGCATCCACAGAAGACACTAACTTAACTTCCCTCAACATATGTTGCAGAAATAAGTTTTAGTAAAGGTTAAATTTTGTTGCATGAATTGAAAGTTCAGTGTAGTATGTATGATGACTTGGGTCGTAATGGTCCTAGGTAGTAGTGTTTATGGCGCGCCATGTATCACTCTTATTGAAACCAGAAGGAAGCACTAATTTCTTCAATTATCCCTCTTGAATCTAAGCCCTTAGCATCTTATTTGAAGCAATTTTGGTAGCCAACAGATGGACACAATTACAGATGTTTGACAACATTTAAATTTATTGTAAGTTTTCTTTGATGCCAGTGTGCATGACCACAGGTACAAGTCCAATTTGAGAGACTGTTAGAATTTTGTTGTTATGTATAAGAACAGACTGTGTTATCTTAGTTTTGTTAGTACAGTTTGTGCCAAATATGTATTGACAAGTCTTCTTGGTTGAATAGTTATCTCTTCTTTGAACAAATTGCTGAGTAAAATGAATCAAGAATATATTTTAACTGCCATTGAAGATAAATGTGACAGCTGTACAGAAATATGTGTAGTGCGTAACAGCATACTGTTATGTGTTTGGTCAAACCTTCTTCCATTATTTCCTTTCCATCATATGCTACACAACATATCACTAAGCAGACACTAACATTCCGTAACTATGTTCCAAAACATCCTTGTGAAGATCATTTTCATGTGTCAGATTTTGAATAATTCAGTGTCTTCTCTAGTATATGTTATTGTTTAATGTGACAATTTATTAAGACATACTGGTACTCATATATTGATGCATTTTAATGGTTTTTTATTAAATTCATTTATATGTTCAACCAGTGCTGGGTGCTTGAATTGTGTGTTGTGATAGAATTCTTGTGGGATTTAACCCAAGTTTCAGATATTGTTATTTTGTAAAGTGTAAATAAGTTGTACATATTTAAATTGATCTTTAAGTATACCAGTTCATTAAGGCCTATGGAATGTACTTGATGAGTCTGTCTGCCAGATAAGTGTAAGTTGTTGCTGTATCATCCACATATCATCAACTTTGACTTGCATTTTAGGTATGTTCAAGGGACAGTTATGAAAAGTGACTATGTTTGTGATGTTTGTCTGTCTGTCAGTCAGTCTGTCTGATAAATATAAGACAGTTTGGATGAAGACCTATGTAAATTTTTATCTTACCAAATTCCTGTGTTTTCAAAGTTGTTGAAAAAATCAAAATAAACATTTTTTGTTTCCACCCCCCCTGAAAATTTTACCATTCACAAAACAGTTACAAGAAGAACATCACAGCCATTGGGTCCAAATAATTGAATTATTTAGAAACACATGACCACATAGAAATGATGCAGACCAGGTAATAGGCTCCTCCAATATTTTTTCTTCCTAAGAATATTTTTTGCCACCAAGTTGAAGTGCAAATTGTGGTTGGTGGAGGGGGGGGGGGAGGTGAGAGTGGAGGGGAAGGGGTGTATATATATTTAGGAGTGGTTCAAAACAGTCTTCCCCTTCCTTCTAACTTGACTCCTTTTCATATTGAAGTTCCTAATACCCATGGTTGATTTCATCCCTCCTTTTCCTGCAGTGTTATTAGCCAAGCTATGCCTATAGACCAGGTAATTAGGGCAAAAATCCAAATTTTACCTGATAAATGGTAAGGTGTACCAAAGCTGAGGAATTATGTAATCTGTTTAGCCACACTGTACATATATAGTAGGTAAAGAATGACGATTTTTTCCATCAAATGTCATTATGATCATCAGGAAAGTGAAATCACTCGACGATATACTTTATAAACTGAAACCATTAAAACTCTGGACATGGAAGCATATTTCTTAGTGCAGGCTTTGTGAATAACCAAACACCGTGCAGTGAGGACTGCAGTCTGGCATATATATGGCTTTATTGACTGTAAGTAGATGCAGTTCTAATATATAATTTTATGCACTTTATTTTTAAAATACAGATGGTGGAGCTATCCTTGCTAGCTCATGTTTTCTTGCTGAAGAGGGAGGTGGAGGGTTTGTTGTGATATGCTGGTACCTTGGCACCACACTACAAAGTGTAACATGGCACACCCCTGGAGACCAGGATAGTAAGGTCATGCCAAAATTAGTGATAAAAATGATGCCACTGACAAACTTGTAAAGCAGAGTTGCTACTGCACTTCTCTGCCACTGGCAGTACTAGCCCTGTCAGCAATCCTAAAGACCAGTTCTGTTCATGGTATCAATTGTGACTGCCTTGTTCCTTGATGCATATATTTGTTACAACCTTTAGCAAATTTCAATTTTTCAGGTCATCAGCAGTACAAGGATTGCAGCAATGAGTGCTTACATTTATGCTGTGTGTATTGACTGGCATTTACATTGGTGTAGGTCTGTTGTTTGATTTTTATTTTTTCCTCACAATTGAGGGAGAACATTGCCCCCCCCCAACCAGCATTCATTTAACCTAATAGGAAGATGGGTGTCTCCCACAAGCTGTTGTACTGAAATCATGATATAAATAGGTGCTGATTTTCATAGGCATTGTTTTGTATTGGTATTTCTTTGTTATGGTAATACATTAACCAGAAAGCAGACATGAGTCAAATAATGGCATGATCCAACTATATGGTGAGGGCCGATGAGACAGTTTTAATGGAAGAACATTGCAGTATATTATCATCATTTGGCACTATAACCCTTTGCGGGTTTTCACCTCAGCCAAGTCTTTCCAAGTTCTTCTATCCTTAGTTGTTTCCTTCCAGTTTTTAACTTCCAGCTTTTTTAGATCTTCCATAACATCCTCTTGCCATCATTGTCTTGGTCTTCCTACTGGTCTAATTCCCATAGGTTTCCAATCTAGTAGTTTCCTAGTTGGTCTTGCTTGGTCCATTCGTTGAATATGCCCCAGCCATTTGATTCTTTGTGCCTTGATGAATCTCACTTTATCTGCACCTTCTATTAATTTTTCGATCTCCATGTTGTTTCGTATTCTCCACACATTGTTAATACTGACAGGACCAAATATCTTTCTTAGTATTTGCCTTTCAAAAATGTGCAGGTTGTTTTCATCTTTTGCTGTTAATGTCCAAGTCTCTGATGAGTATGTAACAACTGGTCTTATCATTTTATATATTTTCATGTTGGTGTTTTTCTTTAGGAATTTTGATTTTATTAGTTTTGCATTGGCATAGTATGCTTTGTTTCCTTTTGCTATTCTTTCAGCAATTTCTATATTCATTTTATTATCTGCATTAAAAATGGAGCCCAGATAATTAAAATTTTGTAGCCTTTCAAAGGCAAAATTATCAATTTTTAGATGTGTTATGGAGTATATTGTAAATGTCTGAAATTAAGCTGCAACCAAGTGAACCCCACAAATAGGATTTTATATTTTTTTATATATTTATTTGCGTTCATATAATCCACAGTAGGTCAGACCCACCGAAACATGGAACATGTCAATTCAAAGACATACAAAAGTTACAACATTTCAGTTTTAAACAACACCCCAGTTAATATAAAACAAATACAGTATAACCAATAATAGTATAGATGAAAACTATTTTAACTTTAAATCTGTAGCATAAGGATTAGGTACTGTGTAGAAAAAATGATTAAGTGCACATTCGTTTAACATTGCAATTCACAATTGAAAATTCCACAGTTGGGAAACTTGTCTTCAAAAGAGGCATTTCTTATTCAGTTCAAAAACTGTTACTGTATGGGACTTAAAAGAAAACTTGGGTGGCTGAGGTGAATGTAAGATTAAAATAACAAGTTGCAGGTATGTCGGTAGGCCTGATGTGTGGTGGTGGTTTTGTGTTTGTGGGTGGAGGGTATTAGTTCTAACACCACCTGCTTTTATATTACTGATGATATTTCATTTAAACTAAACCAAATATAATGGAACAGTGCTACCAACTTTTCATACATATAAAAACATAATTAACTAGAACAGGCCATGAAGACCCAGCAGAGTAGTAGATGTATAGCTCTACTCTTTCCTTAACCTCAGCACTTGTTGGGGGTGGTTTGTCAGTCCCATGTCCTGGCTGCTTTAGTGCTGGGAAAGAGAGACAGTACCTATTGTACACAGTGCTTGGTGGGCCACAGGGACGGTCTGGATTAGAGCAAAAAAATCTCACACCATTGGGATTTGATCCCTGGACCGTCCAGCTTGTAGCAAGGTGCAATACTGACTGAGCTATCCTGGTGCACCTTCATACATATAACAGGCGCCTGATGTTATACTGCGCTTAAAATTTGACTAGCCTCAGTTTTTTGGTTTCATTCAGTCCAACAGACTACATGCTGGCATAGTACTTAAACCCATACAAAGAATGAAACAAGCCTATATAGAAAGCACCCTTACAAAACATGTCTTTGTTACAAAGGTAAAGGTTTATAGTGTTCATAGAAATAATAGCTGTTCATTTCATGTCTCAGAAAACAATATACGCTGCATACTGAGTTTTTTTAGTGTTCAAGAAGTTGGATTATAAAGTAACCACCATGAATAACTGTTACAATGGGTAATGTCTGGCTTGTGATTTTATGCTGTATAACTTGCGGACCTAAGAAGTAAGAAACTAACTTTTACATTTGTGTCAGATTTTGTGGATTTTGCTACCTTGAGCTCTGGGTACTGTAGCATACAAATATATAATTATTTACATATACAGTCTTAATAAAAGGTATGTCCCACGTGGTACTTTTATACAAATTTCCTATTGGTGTGATGGGAACCTGTTGCAGTTGCTTGCATATAGTTTGGTGAATATATACTTCATATTCCTTGTAAATTTAACCGTTTTCTTAACAGACTAAAATTCTGTTACATCACACATGTAATCTAATTACAGAGAATTCTGTACTTCTCCCCTTACATTGGATATCACTGCCATACCTCAAAAGGTGAGGCCACCCACTCTCCGGTTGTTAGTCCGGCGATAAGTAATCTCTGTGCAGCCAACAAAGTTGAATTGGTAGATACACAAGCAAGGGCTGTGTTTAGTAACTAGGGAACCTCGCCCTATCAGTCAACAAAGTTGAATTGGTAGATACACAAGCAAGGGCTGTGTTTATTAACTAGGGAACCTCGCCCTATCTTCCCATATACCTGAGGGCAACATACCCAACTGCTGCATTTCAAATTCAATGATGGGTATACGTCTTGCGACGTTCCACATTAGACACAATTCGTTCCAAAACTTAACACTGTAATTGGTTGTACACAAATCCTATTGTTCCTACAGCAATAAGTACATTTGTTAACGACCCTAACCGTTTGACAGTAATATTTAGTGTAGTGTACTAACAGCGTCGCTAAATAAAGCGTGATTAAATAGGAAATAATAATACCCATTTGCTGACTGCCGATTTTGAATGTGGTTGTGTTCAAGCTGACCATTTGGAGCGATTAGTACATAAACGTGCGCAGTGTTACCAACATTTCGACCATACTGCCCCCATATTCAAGAACGAAGTAGTAGGGGGTGAGTAAGTGGTCAATTATATGAGCAAGCAGTCCCTCAGAACCGTGTCAAGCGCAGTTAAGTTAGTTTCCTACTTAAGCCCACAGAAATAATACAACTCAATCGTTTACCCTGCTCCATCCCTGATCTGCGCTAACGGCAATACGCCTATGCCTGATTTCAGGCTTCCGCCGCGATTTTTATGAGCTATGCGCTCTTCTGAAATATTATACAGCGTAGTGATAATTTCGTACCGACGTTTCGGAAGAACCTACCTATCCCATCTTCAAGGATCAAGAACTCGAAACATCTCGCATGTATGTATGTAATCACGCAGAGTACACCTCAAAGGTGGAGGCTACTCTACATAACGTCCAGAGTTTTGAAAGACTTCGAAAAAGGAAATAAAACTCCTTCGTTCTTTCTGACCCTTGAAGATGGGACCGAAAGTTGTTACGAAACGTCGGCACGGAACTCCCAATCTTACGCTGCGTAATATCCCAGAACAGCGCAGACCTTGCGATACACCTCTTTCCGCACGATGCCACCATCAAACAGCAGCGACATACGATACCTATTACCGATAGTCTACTCAGAACCAAGTCAACATTTCGGTTGGTTGGCCTGTAGACAACCATAATCTATTATATCCGAATGATCACGCATGAAAAATTATCAGCTTGACTGAATGTAAAAGAAACATATGATTAGTGAGTGGTGCTAAATAAAATAAATGAATACACTGTTTCGCAATTTAAGGTAATGAAAATTAAGGGCAATGTATTTGCTGTGTTCTATCATAAATCAGTATCTCCACTGGTGTTAGTGGTAGTTCGTGTAGTGGCGCATAGGCATGGTCCATGCCCATAGGATTTTTGACTGTCCAGTTTGAGTATTTTCGTTATAGACTCTTTGGTGTGTCATCTGGTTGTTCGGTGTTGAGTCGGAGCAGATTTATTGTGTGTTGTATTTTACTAGGTAGTTAGTAGTGTCAATAAAATGTTGGCCTTGATTAATAGGATTTTGGACTGGTTTAAAAGCTTATTTTGGAAGGAGGAAATGGAATTGACACTTGTAGGTTTACAGTACTCTGGGAAGACAACCTTTGTAAATGTCATAGCGGTAAGAAAACAATGATGCTGATTGAATACAAACATGAAGTTACTGTCACTGAACGCAGTTGGGTGTTTTACAGGCGTATAAGGGCTATATCGGATACGACGGATTTATTTAAATTTCAGTAGAATCTTGTGGAGTTGAGGTTATCATTGTAAATTATTGTTTCTTAAATGTATTCTTTGTTTTACAGTCTGGCCAATTTAGTGAAGATATGATTCCAACTGTAGGATTCAACATGAGAAAAATAACGAAAGGAAATGTTACAATCAAAGTTTGGGACATTGGGGGTCAGCCTCGGTTTAGGTCAATGTGGGAACGCTATTGCCGAGGTGTTAATGCTATAGTGTAAGTGGAACTGTGTTACTGTACTCTTTTGATTAACATCTCAGTGATGTAGGCTATTTTGCTATATTGTTAGCATTTACATATGTCCGTATTACTGCCTTTTCCATCAGGTGGATCTGACAGTTTTGTGTTGAGGAATTGTTTTATTGTCTTGAAGAGTGTCGTTGTGCATGTTTGTGATACCGGCCCTATGTTCCATTACATTGATATTTAGGATGTTTGTGCGTTTCTACAATATTTTTCTGTACCAGACAATTTGTGGAGACTGGCTGAACTTTTTCTTGCTACACAAGTGATCGCTGCACTGATATCATTGTTAGCATTTTGCATGGACAGTGAAACTCCCTGTATTACCCAATACTGAACTCAGGTGGCCATTAGTGATGCTAAGCTAGGTTATAGTTTAGTAGGGTGGTTATTGTCTTACATGATTATAATGTTCTCTCAGAAGCGTGGTTTGACACACAAACCAATTGTAGTTTGTTTCTGTTATATCATGTTGTGACCATGAGAGATTAGTGAAAAGAAAGTTGTAGCTGAAATAATTTCATCCATAGCTACTCTGCATGTAAGTTATGTTTTCCTTGATTGTCATTGAGTGAACATGAGGTTTCATTTCACGCTCAGGAAAACAGGCTACAGAAAGGAACAAAATGCCTAAAACCGTGTATGGAAATGAAGCTGCATGTTACTAAATGCGATACAAGATGTTAGAGAGATGTGAGGACTGACACACACATTAACTGATACATGTACTGACAGACACATACATTGACTGATACATGGATAACTGACATCATTTACAGCAGTTAAATTATTTAACAAATTTTATGTATTGGTATGCAAGTTTAAAAAATTAGAAAATTATTGTTTTCTAGATATATGGTTGATGCTGCAGATCCAGAGAAGATTGAAGCATCTCGTAATGAATTACACAACTTGCTGGACAAACCACAGTTGACAGGAATCCCTGTACTGGTCCTAGGCAATAAACGTGACCTTCCACATGCCTTAGATGAGAATGGACTTATCGAAAGAATGTATGTAGGATGGCGTAATATGCACATGTTATAAGCACTAGACTGTTTATCTTAGTCAGTTTGAGTAGTTGGAATAAGAAATAATATAGGTTAATTCACATTTCAGCATTTGAGACTGGTTCTGTGTTTTTATAATTTCTGTACTTTTCATGAATTATTGAAATGCATCTTAAAGAAATATGATTGAAGTGTGTCTTAGAACTGCACTCTTCTGGGTTATTATGCAGCAAGTAGTGGTAATTTCTTACTGAAAGAAATAACAACTACTCACTGCGTAATAACCCTGAAGAACGCTGTTCTCTGCTACTTTGTGGCGGAAGCCTGAAACCATGAAGTGTGTCTGATTCAGAATGGGGGTAATTGAGCTCATGCAAACAAGGTAATGAACCTTTTGGTGCTGCAAAATCCTGGGTGTTTCATAAATAGCTGAGGAACTACAAGGTTTTCAAGAAGGACTCTGCTCCTTGGAGTTAGTCATATGAACATTAGGTACAACGGTTACATTGCCTTTGGTGACTGACCTAATCACCCACAGTAAAGTCTCAGAAGTTTGTGAACCTTGATTGGATTGCAGCCTTTGATGATCACCCATTTTAATGCTGTTGTTGCTACACTGTGTGTCCGGTGAGTCTGCTGCCCGCACCTACATGCAGTTGTGGAAGCAAGCTGTGTCTTTCATTAAGTGACGTGGATTGCTTTCGTGCTCCCTAACTCCAGTGTATGAGTGCTCTTTCATATAAATGTGACACACTTGACTGTTATTTCTTCGTGTTCAAATGATTGCCTTCAAATTGGTGGTGAGGATGACCTGCCACTCATCCGTATTGTGGTGTGAGACTCTCCTTCAATAATTTAATGTATTTTACATCCCTAAAAAGTGCTTTTATTAAAAAAGAAACTTTAATATTTTTTTGTGCTTTCTGAGGTTATTTTGTATTTTTGTTACTGGTATTTCATAATATTTATCTGTATTTTTAATTACAACCAACACACACTCTATGAACAATTTTATTACATGACAGCTAGTTTTGACCCTGAACTCGGGTCATTGTCAGGCCATGATACAAGAATACGAGTGTATACTGAAACTAAATACCATACGTTGGAGATCTCCCCTTTTACATTAAAATTACATTATAAATATATGTAAAGTATATAAGGGTAAAATCAATTACAATGTAAAAGGGGGAGATCAGCAACTTAGGTGTTTAGTTTCTGTAGACATTCATATTCTTGTATCGTGGCCTGACGATGATGGAAGTTCAGTGTCAAAACTGGTTGGCACATAATAAAATTGTTCATAAAGTGTGTTTTGGTTGTGACTGAAAATATTGATAAATATTGTGATTGTTACACCACTGGGAATGTTTCATTTAAATATTACTGATATTTCATATGTTCTTGGAACCAAATATGTGTTTTGCATCAGAAATGAATTGCTATGTTTGTTATTCCAGTTTTCTCATTCCAGATTAATCATGAACATTAAGACTACTGTAATTCTTGTGTACCAGAACTGTTGATATTAGACTAACAGGTGCTTGCAGGTTGGTTGCTGGTGTTTTTCTAGGTTTGTTGTTGGTAACAAGTGGGTTGCTGTAACAAATTGTGAGAAGTGACCAGCTGTGTAATAACTGGTGTCGACTTCTGTGCAGAGTGCGACTATTCTGTCAGATGATTGCATAGTAACATTGTGTACACATGTGGGCATCCGAAGAGTTGTACCAAGACTGCTCTAAGAATCTGCTTTTGTGCTTTATGTTGGTGGAGTTTCAAACATGATTTAAAAGTTGAAGTTTAATATTTGTTGGGATATATGGTCCTTGCTGGGGAGAAGAAAAATGCATGCAGGGTTTTGGTGGAGAAACCTGAAGAAAAGGGTTCACTTAAAAGATCTGGGTGTACATGGGAGGGTAATATTAAAGTGGATCTTAATGAAATTGGATGAGAGGATGTGGGCTGGACTGATCTGACTCAGATAAGAGACAAGAGGCAAGCTGCAATGAACAGTGTATTGAACCATTGGGTGACACAACATGTGAACAATTGTTGACTGGCTGATGAACTGTCAACTTTTCAAGATCAACTCTGCTCCAGGGAGTTTGTTGGTTGGTTGGTTCGGTGGTTTAATAATTCTCCACAGGCTGTTCCATTATATGCCAAGCAGGCACAGAGGGGAGGTGGAGGTATAGCTCTGCCCCAATTGACTTTGGTGCTAGAAGGGTGTGGGTGAATACAGTACACCCTGGCTGCTTTACCTGCAGGAAGGAGACTGGGTATTCATTTTACAGGAGGCTGAGTGAGCCGTAGGTCCAGTCTGTTTGGGAACAAAAAATTTTGACCCCTTCGACCAGGGTTCAAACCCCAGACTGGCCACCTTGTAGCGATTCATCACATTGATTGAGCTATCCTGGTTCCTTAACCCTTTAACGCCGGATTTAAATCCCCCCGCATAGTGCCACCGTGCTGAGATTTTTAGAGTGGGGTTTTAATTTTCAACGCTCCTCCTCCAAATGTAAGGAACTGTAAGGAAATAAAATTACGCAGTGTGTTTATGAATTGATCAATTCGGTAAAAAATGTTCAGTGATTTTTGTAATAAATTTAGGCCTCCCTATTGCATGCATTATATAAAATGTAGTGTAAATATTTTATTACTCACATAATTATGGCTGCTGCAGAGGTTCTGTGGCACCTTGGGTCGCTCTTCAGTCACCATATACATGCACACACATGCTAGTTGTAATTCCCGGCTTTACAAATTTGTTTTTGTGTGGTAATCGGCGAAACAAGGCACCACGCACAGACCGACATTACATTTGGCGCATTTGTACATGGTGCCCCTTCGCTGGCTGTGTGCTAAACAAACACAGCAGCAGAGTTTGCTGGATTTTGCTGGCCAATGCTGGTTATGGCGGCTGTCCAGTCTCATAACATTTGCTGCGGCCGCACTTGGCCTTCCAACCAAACTGGGGGTGAGGCGATCTTGGCTTTTTCCAGCTTCTTCGATCAAATTCCTCACCAGAAGAAGTCTGAAATCTCGGTGGGTGCATTTAGCCCCACATGAAGATAACAGAATCCAACTGTTGAGTACTGTTAGATCCAAAAGGTGGAAAAACAATTTCTTGGTCCACTTGAAGTTACGTCGACACATTGAGTAGCTGTTCGCCATATGATCAGAATTGTCGACGTAACCCATGTGCCAGTTATACCGTGCCATGATTTGAAGCTTCACAGCTTGTTTGCTGTCATCACAAAAATTCCCTTCATCTGGTGGCGGGTCATTGTTAGTCAGCATGTAAGCGTTTCGTCTGTCCTTCCAAGCTAACGCGGTCAAATTTCCTCTGGTCCTCACCCTTACATCGCCCTTTGTCAATTTCAGTTTTTTTGGTCGGAAGTCAGAGGGCATGTCTTTTTTGTTGGGCTGTACTGTCCCGCATGAATGTATTTTACATCTCAGTAAGTCGTCAAAAAGTCTGGGTGATGAAAAGGAATTGTCCATAAATAGTTCCTAAGCCTTCAACTCTGTCAGTCAAATGTCCAACAGTTGCGTGTGTTGCAGTCTTGTCGTCAGTGGCAGAGCATGAATCTTTACCCAAGTACACTGTCATGTCATACATATACCCTGATTTGTCACACAGTTTGTAAATTTTGATGCCAAAACGTTTCCTTTTCTTGGGAATGTATTGCCTGAAAATAACCCTGCCCTGGAATTTTACAATTACCTCGTCCACTGCCAAATGCTCCGAGGGGTTGTAGAATTTAGGGTAAGCCTGATTCAGGGTTTCAAAGAAGGTCCTTATTTTCCATAGTCTGTCATATTCCTCGCCTGGGTCGGGTCTCTGTGAATTGTCCGCAAAGTGCAAAAACTGCAGTATGTGTAAAAATCTGTCTTGTGTCATTGTCTCGCCGTAAAACGAAGTGTGCAGCTGTTTGAGTCTAGACCAGTAGTCATGCAATGTGTCTTTCACATTGTGTCCCATCTGCAGAGCTAAGGCAGTGAAGGTCATTATGTCAGGCAGTCGGCGGCTGGGTCCGGCTTGTCTGTCCAAGTGTTGCTGGTAGTATAAGTTTGACTCTTCCACCAGCAGCTGAAAAATTTCTGTGAAAAACAGCATCAACACAGCCAGTGATGAGCTGTCTTTGTTGATGTGTAGAGCCTCACTGTTTTTCAAGCCTTTTGCTGGACCAACAAACAGGTGGATTTTTATGTTCCTTCCTTGAGGCGGTCCCCAGGTTAGTGATCCTCTGCCACTTGTTGCAGCTTGGGGCTCATCTTCTTGTGCTGAGGCTTCTTGTTCTTCTTCAAATTCATAAAATTCGTCTTCTAAATCGCTAGCCTCAGCACCTGATTCGGAGTGTCAGCAACCAGAATTTCACTGATGTCTGGCTCATCCAGTTTTATTTTCTTCGCCGCCATCGCGCCATGTACTGCACAGTGACTCAGATTGTTTTGTATGGCTGGGGCCATAGGTGCAGAAACCTAATGCCTTGAAGATAGAGTAAGCTTATAGGGTGACAGCAAAACAGATCTAAAGCTACGATTTGAATGCTGGGTAAAATTCCGCTAGTCAAGGGTGTCCACATCATTTTCACTAAGTTTCACGACTGTGTGTTGCACATTAGGGCCCCACGGTCCCTACAGAGTGTCCCAGGACTAAAACAGGCACACCTATGAGCCCTTCTGTAGCTGTAAACGTCAATTTTCATGGATATCTCCAGTTTTTGTGCAGTGGTTTGATCCGTAATTTCGCTTTACACTATGCCACTGAAAACCTTTCAGTCTGTCAATTAGTGCTGGTTTCATAGTCCACTGTTGATATTCAGCCTTATTGAACCTACACTCAGCTGACACATGGCACAGTTCACTGAAGTGTTGAAATAAAGGTCTAGGCAGTTCGGGGGGCTAGCAGGGAGGAGGGGAAGAAACTCTCACACCACAAAGCAGCCTTGACATTCAGGGGACCTACCACGTGCAACTGCATAGCTGTCCAAGATGTAGCGGTGAACAAAGTCCTTCCAAATTTGACACATATTGGCGACCCTGTAAGGGGACGTTAGGACTTGCAACCGATTTAAATACCTCACTGCGCGACCCATTAAGGGGTCGTTAGGCTTTAAAGGGTTAATAGACTACGAAGATGAGAAATGTTTGTATTTGAAGCAAGGAAACTCCACTCTGTTCATGGTATTCAAGTGCAACTCACCTCCCATTATTATTTGTGCTGCATTCTGTCATGTACTTGTTCCATCCTCCGCATGTTGAAAAGAACTGTGTGTATCTCATGTCAGACATTTTTGACTGATTGGACAGGTGTTATTTCATTAAGACAGGGTCTGAACACGTGTTGGCATCAGTGTTTTAAGATTCCTTAGTGATGTGTGCTGAGACAAGTGACGTAACTATAACCTGTTATGCTTGCTTGGAAACCGTGTAACCCAAATCTGTTATCATGTGCTGATTTATTATTGGGCTTTATCAAACGACTTTCACATTACCACAACTAAGGAATGAAACAAGATGTCTTGAGATATTTTTGGTGCAGTTGCTGGTAGTGCTGCAGTGATTCCTATGCCTTACTGGGAAGCATATAATCCATTATTACAGATATGGCAGGGCACATTCACACAAGTTTGTAAATTGGCAACATTTTTACGTAGTGTCTTTTTTTACCTTGACATGTACAGTGCATGAATAAACTGTATTTATATTCATGTTAACTGGTTTTCTCAGGGTATTGAGGGGGGTAATGTATTTTACCCACATGGCTTACGAATGTAATTAGTGTACTACCAACTCGTGTAAAAAGTTATGCTTAGATGCAGTGTATTAATTTACAACTTTATGTGATGTTAAAACTGAAGGTATGCCACAGTTGTATGCACTGAATGTTCGCATGCAGGAGGGCATGCAGAATAATGTGTCCTAGCACTTGGGAGTTGCACCATCTGCAGCTCACCACTTAGCTGGCTGCATCATGAAACATTGCCAAAGTGATAGAGGAAAAGCAGCAGTACTAATTTGCAGCACAGATGTTTAGGCACTGTTTGTTTTTGCAATTTTTCCAAATTACAGTTTGATAAGTGTAGTATAATAACTGGAATCGTTGGACTGGCATCAGACTGTGATCCCTTAATTTAGAAACACTTTGAGTATTGTAAGAGATATATTTTAAATGAAGTCACTTTGTGGTGTTTTCAGTGAGTGTACTCGCAGTGGATTCTGCAACTTCATGCACTTAAAGCCAATCTCACGAGAGTTACGTCGGTACTTGTACAGTCGTCGGAGAAGGGGCAGAAGGTGAGATATCAGTGCCTAGGAAAGTATTCATTTTATATATCTTTTAAAGTCTTGAATTAAATTGGAGCTTCATTTAACAAGGAAGTCGAATGTGAAAGAAATTAGTTAAGACAGGTATTGTTTATAACCACAATTGTAGTACATTGACATATTACTAAGCCCTGAAGGAAGTTGATCCATCAAGAGTTAGAGGATGTAAATGGGTTAAAGCAACCAGATTAAGGAGGATGCTGTACCTGAAATTCATGGTAAGTGCATGCCTGGGACTGAAGTGACCTTAACTTCTTCACCATTCATCAAATTTCTTTCATTTCTTGTAGGTAAATTCCATAATATATGCAGAACATGAAGGTGTATTTTGAATTCAGGTCTCGCTCCCGAAGTCGTAGCCGTGATCGTGATGGTGAGAAGATTGCTGGATATCGCCGCTCAAGATCACGATCTCGTTCTAGAGGAGGCCGTGATCGTGACAGGGATCGACGTAGGAGTAAAGGCAATGAGCGGGGCCGTTCTGACAAGGAGAGGGAGGGGCGCTCTGGCAGATACTAACCTTGGTTACAGCTGGAATCGCTATCTGTTATGTTCATGTAATTGAAGTATTGTGTCTCGTATCACACATCTGTCAACATTCTTTCTCTGAAAGAAAAATAAACTCATTTAGTCACAGAAATTGGTTGTTCAAAGTTAAACCCTCTGTCATTATGTTTCCGTTATCCTTATGATGAATTTCAGTTCTCAGCTGGCCACCGTGACACAGGTTTTCTTGGTTTTCCTCTGTCTTTAAGCAAATACTGAGAAGGTTACCAATTTACAAGTTGCTACTGCATGCTTCTCACTCAGCCCTTCTGATTTAAGTGAATTTAAATTAACCCCCTGTTGTAAAGTCTGCCAAACAATTTTTTTACTGAAAGTATGCACGAAATTCCACCTCCATTGTTTTGGCAACTGCTTGTGCCATTCTCATACTAGTACCACTGCAAGGATCAATGGGTGAGCCTGGAAACAACAAATTGATGCCCTCTCTGTCTCCTTTTCCTCTATCAAAATTTCACTATACATTTATTTTTGTTGTGGTAAAACATTGGTTACGTGCAAGTAACTTCCCACTTTCGTACCTCTAGGCTATGAATATGCTAGATCATAAATTTGACTTCGCAAATTAATAATATTCATTGTGCATGCATACATGTGTTTTAGATGTGTATATGTCTAATGACAGTCTGTGAGGACCTAAACATGTAACATTATTGCGAGATTTCAGGCTGCCGCCGTGAAGTAGATGATAACTGCGCTCCGGTGGGTTGTTACGCAGCGAGTAGTAACACCGACGTTTCGGTACCGATAGGTTGTCCCGAAGCGTCGGTAAGGAATTTCCACTAGCTGCATAATAGCACAGAAGAGCGCACTTCTTGTGTAGTCCTCTTGATATGAATAACAAGGAATTGTTATGTTCGACGGCAGTGTACTTAGTGATGTTGGGCCATCCGGAGGTTTGCTGTACCATTTATCTGTGATTTGCGCTGATGCCAATGGTTAATGACATCGACGGATCCTGTTTGTATGAACGAATTGGTTTCACACAAGTTTCCAACTCCCTCCGGTAGAGTGCATACGCTGTTTAAATCCAGTGGCAACTCTACTACCGTGTTCTAATTTGTCAAATACTAGATGGAGCAGTCGGTAGGAAACCGAATTGCGGGAACGGTTGAGGTTTATTATTAAAAATTTACGAATTTAATCTCCGCGTGTTTCATTTTCTTTTTGCATCTTTCTCAAAACCTCTTTCAGCTGTATATTTCCTACACATATTAAACGCATCCGAATTATTTCCTGATACCATCAAACGCATACGTGTTCGGAAATATTCATTTACATTACGTGCGATATAAGTAGTATTGTTGGTCATAGCCGACGCGGCGTTTTGAAACCCGTCTCCGATTTCAAGAAAAAAAGTTTGCTTCTGAACTACGAAGACAAAACTTCACCAACTTACTGCAGTAAATTATTTTATATACATCGGTGTGGTAAGATTTTCTTCGTCAGGACCGTTGAACTCGCTTCGACCTTAACTTGGAAAGACGGCATTCCTGAGTGGGGGTACACATTACCGGGGCCCGAACCCGCTCTCGGCGGCCCTGAACGAAAGTAATGTGCGCGTCAGTCACTATGTTCTCAGAAATCTGCACGTGCTAAAATAACCAGCTTTGTTAACTTTTCCGTTACAGTTTAGACAGGCTAGAAAATATACTGAGCACCAGTTTTAATTAATTCTATTGAAATGAGGGTTGTATTCTTGGGCACGTATTGTAACTTTTTAACTATGGTATGTCGCGGACAGTGTCTTTAGTTCCTGCGAGTGATCCACGCTGTTGGTGTCCATTTAAAAGCTGGGCACATTGCATTTGCCACCTGGTTAACCACAGCCAGCTGGTCTGTTGTGCAATTTGAATTTAAAGGAACGAACCCAGCCGTTGTCCGTTACAGCTTTGACAGCAAAGGTGGGAGACAGACGGTTAGGTATTGAGAGTGGAAAGGGGAGGGGTGCGGCGTTTCTTGTGTCGTTGTTGCTCTTATTCCACACACGTTACACCAGGCATACGTTCCAGCCCCCAAAGCTTAGCGTTTGTATTTTAAAGTATTTTATGTTTATTGTAAATTACTATTTACTGCGGACGACCGAAGTTCTTCCTCTAACGTTCAGATTTTACGGAGAGGTTTTGTTTTGTAGTGAGAATCACGATCTACTGGACCGATCTGGAAGGGTATGTAGTCAAACACAACTATGTCAATTAGGTATTTTATGACTATTACTAAACAACGACATGTTTCGGCCTTTACTGGCCTTCTTCATATTGTCTTCAAGAGAACTCAAGGTCCTACTATATACAGTAGGATCTTATATATATATATATATATATATATATATATATATATATAGTAGGACCTTATTTTCTCTTTTTTTTTATATATATATATATATATATATATATATATATATATTAAATCTCTCTCTCACATATACACCCATATATATGATACACACCGCGTATATATCTCCGTGTCTGTAGCGTCTGAGTCGCAACAACACTACTGAGTATATGTGGGGGT
>Ga0123357_10000739_pt1 | contig 32807 bp, 38 predicted proteins | sample TergutEmb28metaG_FD_89873 | JGI IMG/M metagenome (GOLD analysis project Ga0123357, IMG submission 89873) | Embiratermes neotenicus P4 segment gut microbial communities from Petit-Saut dam, French Guiana - Emb289 P4 | ecosystem: Host-associated > Arthropoda: Insects > Digestive system > Gut ... | reverse complement strand
ATCCTCAGCTCATGAGAGTTGCTCGTAATGTTGGGATCGACCACAACGGTCACCTTCGTCTTGTCAAAACCTATTCCAAGAAGGCTTACTGTCGCGGCCACGTTAACGTTCCTCGGGAACAGTTTCACAGCCTCTCTGGCATAACCGGAATAGATGGTCGTCTTCTCGGTGATCTTCTCCACATCTATGCCCTTTTCTTCTATGTATTTCACACCTAAAAGGCTCTTCGGGCCTTTCATGGTTATGAGTTCGACCTCTTCCATCTCATCGACCGATGCGGACCTCAGGCCGTCCACGCCGCAGAGCGCGCCCGTAGGGATGTATATCTTCGCCTCGCTGACCTTGGCTTTCTCGAACATCATGGTCCTGAAATCATCGTCGACCAACGAACCGACCGACATCATCATTATGTCCACGCCTCTGGCGACCACCTTAGGCAATATCTCCCTCGCAGCCTCCTGCGAAGCTGATTCGATGACCAAATCCGAATGGTACAGCTCATCCTCGACCGACTCTATCACTATCGCTTTATTCAGGCCGGCTGCCACTTTTTCGGCAGTGCCTTTAGTGATATCCATAAGATAGATCCTTTTTACCTCGTTCATCTCATCGGCAGCCTTTGCAAGTTTGGAGCCGATGGAACCGCAGCCGATGATGGTGATGCGCATAAGCGGGGCAATCGAATGTTTCATTTTAAGGTTTACGCAGTGCTTTGCCGCGTTCGACAATTGACTGAGGCCCTCCATCCTCTGAAAGAGCATTGACATATACTCCGCGCACAATATCCGGCGTGTGAAAAAGTACGAACTGATCGATCACACAGCGGATCTCATGGTCAAAGCTTACGGGGATACGCTGGAGGAATGCTTTGCCAACGCAGGTTATGCTCTTTTTGACCAGACGGTGGACCTTTCCGGGATCAGACCGCTGCAGATGTTCGAGGCAGAGGCTTTCGGGGACGGATATGAAGACCTATTGTACGCTTTCTTGTCCGAGCTGCTTTTTCTTGAAGATTGCGAGGGGTCCATAATGTGCGAGCTTGACGTCAGGTTCGCCGACGGCAAAGTGATATGCCGCGGGAAGGGAGAGACCCTCGATAGGAATAAACATCGGATAAAGTCTGAGATCAAGGCGGTGACCTATCATATGATGTCGGTGGACCCCGACGAACCGTCTGTCACTGTCATATTCGATGTATAAAGAAATATACTCTCATATCTTTCCGAACAACATCATGCTCAGGATAGGATGGTTCTCCACAGGAAGGGGCCCTGGTTCCAGGAACCTTTTGAAAACTGTTATGGACAAGAAGGCGCAGGGCCTGTTGGATATTGAGATATCATTCGTATTCTGCAACTGGAACAACAAAGAGGAACCAAACCCAAAGAAGGAACAGAGACAGATGTTCTTCGACATGGTCCGAGGTTACAAGATACCGCTGATCACCCTATCGTGGAAAGAATTCCGCCCCGATATACGCAAGACGGACGAGGCCGCCTGGAGGAACGAATACGGGAAGAAGCTGAGAGAGCTCACCGGAGGATACGGGTTCGATCTCGGAGTGCTCGCGGGATACATGCTGTGGATGGATGACGATACTTGCAAAGCATATGACATGATCAATCTGCATCCTGCGCTCCCGGACGGCCCGAAGGGAACGTGGGAGGAGGTCATATGGTCGCTTATAAAGTCGGGAGCAAATGATCACGGCGTGATGATCCATATCTGCACCGAAGAATGGGACCGGGGCGCTGCGCTCACATACTGCGGTTTCCCTATCAGAGGTCCGGAGTTCGATGAGCTCTGGGACGACATTGAAGAAAAGATCTCCTCATCCTCACTAGAAGACGTTATTAAGAAAGAAGGAACGGATGAACCGCTTTTCAAAAGGATCAGGGAAGAGGGGGCGAAACGCGAACTGCCGCTGATAGTCTCGACCATCGGACTATTCGCCGGCGGCAGGGTGAAGATAAAAGACAAAAGACTTGTCGAGAACGGAAAAGTGTTGGAGAAACCATACAACATGACCTCCGAGGTCGACGGGTCGCTTTCAGGGTGCAACCATGGATGAATTCGATCCGGCCGCGGAACTCGGCCTTATTCACGATAAACAGATTGTCTGCAGCTGCAAAGGATTCCTTCAGCTCAACAACAGTTCCAGGGATATATGCAAACGGTTCGTTGATAACGGCGACAAACTGTATGATCTGGTCTCAAGATACGATGACATAATCACCTATGTCCTGAACAGGTCCGAAGGGCGTTCTGGAAGCACGGTGAGATTCATTGCGCCTTTCCTGAAAGCGTTCGGCATGACCGATTACGCCGCAATGGAGTATTGCGGCGGAACAATGAAGCTCATGCCCGAGGCAAAGAGGGTGATGAAGCATATGATGGAAACTCTTCCGGCATTCATTACTACCTCGTCCTATGAGCATAATGTATTGAACCTCTGCAATGAGCTTGACATACCCAGAGCGATCGTGGACTGCACGGAGGTCGCGTTCGACGAACATGATATCTCCAGGCAAGAGGCGAAGATCATCAGGGAGATGGCGAACACGATAACCCGCCTGAGGATGCCCAGACAGGAATATGAATTGAACATACCCGTAAAGCTCCAGCAGGACGAAGTGGACATGGTCATGACACTGGACGAGATATTCAACGAAAAGCTCAGGGACATGTCGGTCTCGAACATGATGAGACAATTCAGGCCTGTCGGGGCCAACGAGAAGGCCTATTTCCTCATCGAGCTGAGAAAAAGAACGAATATCGACTTCGATGGAACCGCTTTCATAGGCGGAGACATAACCGACATTCACGCGCTTGACACGATACGCGACCGCGGGGGCCTTGCGATGTCCTTCAACGGCTGCGACTTTGCCGTAAGAAAATCGAATGTTGCGGTGATGTCAAGAGACTGCACCGCAGCGGCTGTGCTCGTGCAGGAATTCTACAATGAGGGGATCGAGGCCGTATTCGACCTTATCGAGAACTGGAACAGAGAGACACTGAAAAAGAAGGACTTCCCGGACCCGTACCTTATGTCGTCTATGCTGGCATCCAACTCGAAGAAACTGCCGGAAGTGCATATCGTGAACAAGGACAATATGGATGAGATCGCGAAGAAGAGCGACAAATACCGTAAAGAAATGTTCAGATGAGTCAGAAACAGGGATGTGCTCTGGTCGGGATTCGAACCCGAGTGTCGGCCTCGAAAGGGCCGAATGATTGGCCGCTACACTACCAGAGCTTACCGCGCTCATTATTGATATGGTTAAAATAGTTTGCCATGTACCAACAGCGTTTATCAAAACATTCCTATGTTTGAAGGATAATATTTAAAACGGATGAATGCTACGTGGCCTACGGAGATCATTAAATGCCGGCAGAAGAACCGTTCGAGAGCACAGAAGAGGACGTAACACGCGTACGTCTGCCGAACATAAAAGAAGGGGAGATGTTCGGGATAGCCGATCAGTTGCTAGGTGCATCGAAGATCAAGGTCATGTGCGAGGACGGAGTGTCAAGGGTCGGCCGCATCCCTGGTAAGATCAAAAAAAGGATGTGGATACGCGAGGGGGACCTTCTTATTATCTCCCTCTGGGATTTCCAGCCCGATAAATGCGATGTCAGGTTCAGGTACACAAGGACCCAGGCTGTTAACCTCAGCAAAAAGGGGAAAGTGCCGAAAAGTCTCGATATCTTTTAAAACGGGGGTGTTCTGAATGCCCTCTTATGACGAGAAATTCTCCTATCTTGAACAGCGCGTAGATGCACTGAAAACGAATAAAAGAGGCGACGAGCGCCAGACAGAGGGGGAGGTCTTTGACAAAAAGACCCTGATGACGATCTATGACCTCATGAAAGGCGGTTTCATAGATACGGTCGGATATCCCATTTCCACCGGGAAAGAAGGGAACGTATTCTTTGCAACTGACGAGGACGGCGACCCAGTCGCTCTGAAGATCTTCAGGACCTCCACGTCCACCTTCAAGAACGTGAGCAGATACATCGAGGGGGACCCGCGGTTCAAAGGCGTCGTCGGCAACAGGTGGAAACTCATCTATGCCTGGACGAACAAAGAGTTCAGGAACCTGCAGAGATACGAAGAAGCTGGATTACCTGTACCGGAGCCCATAACATTCGATAAGAACTGCCTCCTGATGGAGTACATCGGAGATGAGGTCAGTCCTGCCCCGCAGCTTAAAGATGTGAAACTAGAAGACCCCACGGAAATGTACGACGAGGTGCTTTCTTTCATAATAGACGGATGGAAGGACGCCCATCTGGTACACGGAGACCTCAGCGAATACAACGTGCTGATATGGGAAGGCCAACCGATAATGATAGACTGCGGGCAGGCCATGACCAATGACTTTTTCAATGCCAAGGACCTATTGAAAAGGGATATTGGGAATATCAACCGCTTCTTCAGGAACAGAGGGGCGGACATAATAGATCCCGACAAGATCATGGATGAGATATTGAACGGTTCAGATGATGACGAGGATGATGAAGAATGAGGTCCGTAAGGATACCGAGCGACCGTGTCGGTACGCTTATAGGAAAGAACGGAGAGACAAAGAAGATGCTTGAGAAGATGTCCGGCATAAGGCTGGATATCGACACCGAAGGAGGGGTGCTTTTCAATGAGGAAGCAAAAGGCGTCGATCCCCTTATGGCGCTCAAGATCATGGATGTCATAAAGGCCGTCGGAAGAGGATTCAACCCGGACAGGGCGATGAGGCTCTTCGAAGACGACGAATATTTTGAAGCGATAGATCTGAAAGAGGTTGCCGGAGACAGACCAAATCAGCTCGGAAGGGTCAGAGGCAGGCTCATAGGCGCCGGCGGAAAGACCAGACAGATCATCGAAGAGCTGACCGGATGCTACATGTCCGTATACGGGAACACAGTATCGCTCATTGGGAATTCGATAAGCCTCCCTGTCGCAAAACATGCGGTCGAACTTATCTTGAACGGAAGCGAACACGCCACTGTATATCACTATCTGGAAGGCCAGCGCCCGAGGCTCAGGATCGCAGAGATGGGTTTTGACCTGTGAGTTGTTCATATGGAAGACTGGATCGCAGATAATTTAGAGACCGCGGAGAAGCTGGCATCCTCAGGCCTGTGCGATCACTGTCTCGGAAGGATGTTCGGGAAGTTCGGAACCGGAACGACCAACGATGCCCGCGGGCGGATGATAAGAGCGGCATTGTCGGATAATGGAAAGGATGTACCAACCCCCGAAGTGTGCGGTCTGTGCGAGAATGTATTCGATCTGATGGACAGATTCGCACGGGCGGTGGCAGATAATGTCAACAGCGTCCATTCCGATAATTTCCTGGTGGGCTCCAGAGTAGAGCCTGAGATCGCGGATAAAGAGAAGGAGCTGTGGGCGAGGTACGGACTTGAGAACGCAGAGGCCATAAAGACCGAACTCAACCGAGAGATAGGAAAACTGGCCCTCCCTCTTATCAATCGCCCGGTCGAATTCAAAAATCCTCAGGTCGTAGCCTGTATCGATACAAGATTCGCGGACGTAACGCTTGACATCGCCCCTATTTTCATTGCGGGGAGGTACTACAAATACAGCCGCGAGATCCCTCAGACGATCTGGCCGTGCAGGGTCTGCAAAGGCAAGGGGTGCGGCAGATGCAAAGGCACCGGCAAGATGTACCAGACATCGGTACAGGAGATAATCGGCGACATCGCGTTGGAGATGTCGGGCGGGGAAGAACACTTCTTTCACGGAATGGGGAGAGAGGACATTGATGCCTGCATGGTGGGCGACGGCAGACCGTTCGTTCTGGAAATAAGCAGGCCGAGGGTCAGAGACATAGACCTAGATGACCTTGAAAAAAGAGCCAATACATCTGACCTTGCGGGGTATGCCCGCCTGCATTTCGTCCCACGCGAATCCGTTCAGGAATATAAGACGGCGGACCCAGATAAGACCTATAAAGCAAGAGTAAAAGCTGAGGGGAAAGTTAATAAAGAAAGAGTAATTGAGGTAGCCTTATCATTCAAGAATGTCCACATTGACCAGAGGACTCCACGCCGTGTGGAGCACAGGCGTGCCGACCTTATAAGAAAAAGGGAGGTCCGATGGGTCGAGGCGGAGATGATCGGCGATGATGTGTTCGACCTTACCGTGAATGCGGAGTCCGGGACGTATATCAAAGAATTCGTTTCGGGCGATGAGGGAAGGACCGTGCCGAACTTCTCAGATATCCTCGGAACAAAATGTGTGGTGCAGACGCTTGACGTGATAGCCATCAACTATCAAGAACCAATGAGGGATTAATATGCAGTCATCCAGAGGAACAAGGACAAAGACCCGCCAACTGTTGCAGAAAAAACCGAGGGCGCGCGGACTTTCGCCCATAACAAAAGCTTTCCAGCAGTTCGAGGTTGGAGAGAAGGTCAATATCATAATAGATCCCAGTGTACACAAGGGCATGCCCTTTTCCAGGTTCCACGGACAGACCGGCGTTGTCGTTGGTCCGAGAGGAGCTGCGTACGAGGTCAACATCAAAGAAGGCGAGAAGACCAAAATGGTGGTCGCACGCCCTGAGCACCTCGTAAGGAACAGGGACTGAATACATTCAGACAGGTGACCCAAATGTCCGAGCAATACATAACGCTGGCCGAGGTTAGGGATCTTCTCGCGGAGGAACACGAGAAAAGAGAGCTGCTTACTTCGCAGAAGGCCGCGACTGAACATGCTAGGGTAGTTTGCCAATTGCCTGTCGAAGATGCCAAAAAGATCGTGGAAGAGGTACGCGCTATAAACGGCGTTACAGAATATGCCGCAATAAAGATAGCAGACCTCCTTCCGGAATACCCAGAGGATGTACGCGCGATCTTCTCAAAGGAAAGACTCAATGCCGACCCCAAGACTATCGATCAGATAATCGAGGTAGTAGGTAAATATCTGTAATACTATTCGTTTGTGAGGTGTCACAGTGGAAGAATACGCATACGTTTTGGATTATCTTTCGCAGGGTATACCCACCAATAATTTTGGAAAGAAGGAACCGCTGTGCTATGCACTGGGAGATGACGAATTCAAGCTCTTTGAGCTTGTCCCTAAAGCGACTGCCGTGATCAACATCGGCGAGAGGGTCTACATAGGGAAGGACCCTGTCAAGAGGGCCGTTATCGACCATGTGAAAAGACGCGTCGGACCTTCAGACCTCACACACGGAGCTATAGCCGAGCTGGAATACTGCGTCAACGAGATCGTCTTGGCCAATCAATCGAGGTTCATAAGGTTCTTTAACGAAGCCGAACCGATATCGATGAGGAAACACCTCTTGGAGGAGCTTCCCGGTCTTGGAAAGAAGACGATGACCACGATACTCGATGACCGCACGAAGAATGGTGCATTCAAGGATTTCAAAGACCTCAGCGACCGTACTCTCGTCAAGAATCCTGAGAAGCTCATAACCGCGCGCATTGTGCTTGAGCTGAAAGACAACGAAATGAAACGCTATCTCTTCGTGGCCAAATGAACAGAGGAGAGACCGGCAGGCTGATGGCCGAGACCGGCGTTGTCCCGAAAAAGAGCAAAGGGCAGAATTTCCTTATTGACGACAGAGTTGCCGACCGGCAGGTGGACTTTGCAGGGATATCAAAAGAAGACCTTGTGCTCGAGGTCGGTCCCGGACTCGGCATATTGACATCAAGGCTCATTGAGCGCTCGGATAATGTCGCGTGCATAGAGATCGATGATGTTCTTGCCGACCATATCGGCAACACGTACGGAGAGAAACTGCATTTGATCAGAGGAGATGCCGTCAAGGTCCCCTTCCCTCCGTTCGATGTGTTCGTCAGCAACCTTCCGTATAGCGTGTCCACGCCGATAATATTCAAGCTTCTCGAACATAACTTCAGAAAAGCGATAGTTATGGTACAAAGGGAATTCGCTGACCGAATGATAGCGGATGTAGGCAGCCCTGACTATTCGAGGCTCACTGTCAACCTCTTCTACAAAGCTGACTGCAGGCTTCTGGAGAAAGTGCCAGCTTCCAGATTCAAACCGCAGCCGAAAGTTGATTCCGCTATCGTTGAGATCGTTCCGAGACCCGCGCCGTTCAGCGTGCATGACGAGGAACTATTCTTCAAAGTGACCGAGGTAACATTCAACCACAGAAGAAAGAAGATCGGAACATCCCTCAGGACGGCAGGCATGATCAAAGACGGCTGGGACATTCCGTTTCTGGATTCAAGGATCGAAGAATTACGGCCGGTAGAGATCGCAGAGATCGCCAATTCAATATTCCTCTGCAGATGAACTTTCACAGATTATGCGCTTCTCGGCTGCAAATAATAGTTCTTATAGATTAGTACAAGCAGAAAAATGCCTAATGCCGCAGCGACAACACCGACCGCAGTTGAAAGATCGCTTTGAGTTTTATAACCCGTCAGTAAAACTATGGCTGCGATAAGAAACCCCATACATAATCCGCGGGTCACTTCGTGTAACGGACCCTCTCTTTGTCCTTTGAACCAGCCCCTCAGATGGTTCTTACACTTGATCAGAATGATCGCCCCGGAGACGACCGCTATGCAAACCAGGATGCCGGTTATCGATCCATTGCCCAGTTTGAGACAACAGGAGAGTAGCACTGGGAAAAGATATGCTAGTAAAAGCATTGTGAAATCCGATCTGTAGTGGTCTCCTTTCATCACTGCGTCTCCGATTAAATAAGGGCAGTTTGACATATATATATCTAAACATTTTTTTGAGGGGGACGGCGATGATGTCGATCAGCCCTCCTTTTTAGAGTCTGCCCCTTTCTTTGAATTGGGTGTTCCTCCAAGTCAGGAGCAAAAAAGTATCAGTAAATGTATAATCTTCCGTATCATATACACCAATTGTATGCAGGTCGGCATCGTAGGAAAACCAAATGTCGGGAAGTCGACGTTCTTCGGCGCGGCTACTATGGCACCGGTGGAGATCGCGAATTATCCCTTCACTACAATAGAACCTAACAAGGGCGTAGCTTATGTGAGAAGCACATGCCCGTGCAAAAGCCTCGGCGTTCAGTGCACGCCTCACAACTCAGCATGCATCAATGGGACAAGGATGGTCCCCATTGAATTGCTGGATGTCGCCGGCCTTGTCCCCGATGCTTGGGAAGGAAAAGGCCTCGGTAACAAATTCTTGGATGACCTTAGGCAGGCGGACGCGTTCATCAACGTAGTTGATGCGAGCGGGACCACCGACATAGAGGGGAATCACATTGCCAGCGGCAAATACGATCCGACTGAGGATGTCGTTTTCCTAAGAAAGGAGATAGCCCTCTGGATGCGGGAAATAATAAAGAACGGGCTTGGCAAAATAGCCAGACAGGCAAAGATGCAGGGAAGCAAACCTGAGACCATACTTCAGGAGAGGCTTGCCGGCCTGAACGTGACTGAGGGGCAGATCAAAGAAGCACTGAGGCACGTCGATCTGCCGCAAGATCCCACTCTGTGGGAAGATGAGAAATTGCTGGCCCTCTGCATCAAGATAAGAGAGATGTCCAAACCGATGATAATCGCCATGAACAAAGCCGATATCTCCCCGCCAGAGAACCTCGAAAAACTCAGGAAGATGGGCGATGCCGCGGTCCCCACCCTTGCAGAGACCGAACTCGCCCTGAAGAAGGCAGGTACGGCGGGACTTATCGATTACGTTCCCGGAGATGCCGGTTTCACGGTCAAACCAGGCGTTGCGCTCAACGAAGGCCAGAAAAAGGCCCTTGAATATATGGCGGAAAAGGTCAAAGAATACAACGGCACCGGCGTGCAGGCCTGCCTTGAGGATTGCGTCTTCAGAATATTGGATCTTATTGCAGTGTATCCCGTTGAGGACGAAGCGAAGTACACAGACCATTTCGGGCGCGTGCTGCCTGACTGCTTCCTTGTGCCCAGAGGTTCCACAGCCAGAGACCTTGCGTACAAGGTCCATACTGAGCTTGGGGACAAGTTCATACGGGCTGTGAACGCAAAGACAAAGAGAACCGTCGGGGCAGACTATGTGCTTCAGGACGGGGACGTAATAAGGATCGTGGCCAACAAGTGATAGCATGGAGACAGTTGATGTTCGACTCATAACCGCATCGTACAGCAACGATGCGGCCGGCAATGTGTTCGTGGAGCTGTTCGGCAAGACAAGGGATAAAAAATCTATCACTGTCCTGTACTATGGGTTCGATCCTTACTTCTTCATCGTTGATCCGAACGACGGTACCGAGAGAACGCTGAAGACAGATTCCGAGGTCATAAAGACAGAACATGACCATCTTTTCTACAGAGGTTCCTACCACTCCGTCCTCAAAGTGACAGTGAAATACCCATGGAAGGTCCCTGATTACCGCAACGAATGGAAAAAGAAAGGATTCGCCGTGCTTGCGGCAGATATCCCATTCCACCACAGGTTCGTCTACGACAACGATATGGGATCCTGCATAAGGGTAACGGGAGAGATGACGGCCGGCCAATACACAACGGATCTCATAATGAAGATGTCATCTTTTGAGAACATTGAAGCTTTCGACCCAGGCCTCAGATTCCTCTCTTTTGATATAGAGAACAGCATTCAGCACGAGTTCATCTACACAATATGTTCGGTCGTGGAAGAGGACGGCGTCTATCGCGACTGCGAATCACTATCCGGCAACGAGAAAGACATCATAGTCAAATTCGCCGAGCTGATAAGAAAAGAGGATCCGGATGTCATCACCGGATACAACATCGACAACTACGATATCAGAAAGATCATGGAACGAGCGCAGGCCAATAAAATGAAGGATGCCTTGCCATGGGGGAGGGACCTTGGACAGCCGCGCGTCGTCAACGATAGGTTCTGGAGACTTAAAGGCCGCATAATAGTCGATGCCTGGTGGGCCGTTAAGCGCGAGCTCAGGCCCAAGCAGGAGACGCTTAACGCCGTCTCCCTTCAGGTCCTGGGAGAGTCAAAACTTGATGTCGATCCAAAGAAAATGGATGACGAATGGAACAACAACAGCAAAAAGGTCATCGAATATTGTAAAAAAGATGCCGAGCTCGCCCTCAAGATACTTTTGAAAATAGGAACGGTAAGAAAGGGGATGGACCTTTCAACTGTCTCTAAGCTTCCGCTTGATGACGCCCTCAACGCAGGCTCGTCGCAGCTTGCGGACTCTCTCCTTATCAGAGAAGCGGACAGACAAAAAGTGGGCGTCCCGCTGACCGGCAGAAGAGAGTCCGGAGATCCGATAGAAGGAGGATACGTCCATACAATGAACCCGGGACTATACCACTGGGTATGTGTGCTTGACTTCAAATCTATGTATCCGTCGCTCATCATCGCAAAGAACATCTGTTTCACTACTCTTTCTCCGCAGGGCACGATCATAGCGCCGTCCGGCGCGAGGTTCCTTTCGCCTGATAAAAGAGAGGGCATCCTGCCGAAGATATTGAAGGATCTCATGGGCCAGAGGGACAGCATAAAGATAAGGATGAGATCCGCCTCGGACGATGTCGAACGGAGATATCTCAACGGCCTTCAGGAAGCCGTCAAAGTGCTGATGAATACTTTCTACGGAGTTTTCGCATCATCATTCTACCGATTCACAGATAAGAATATCGGCGCGGCCATCACGGCGTTTGCCAGGGACAATGTCAAGAGCATAATAAACGAGGTGGAGAAGGAGGGGGTCTCAGTGATCTATTCTGATACGGATTCGCTGTTCATGCAGTCTCCCGTGCACGACCTGGACGGCTCCGTTGAGTTCGGCAAGGGAATGGCGAAGAGATTCTCCAAGGAGGGGGGCACGCTGGAGTTCGAAAAGCTTGTGGAACCCCTTTTCTCCCACGGAAAAAAGAAGAGGTATGTCGGAAAGGTCATGTGGCCGGTAAAGACTGAAGAACTTCTGGTCAGAGGTTACGAGATCAGGAGATCCGATTCATTCGATCTTCAGAGCCGCCTCCTGACGGAGCTGTTCGAGAAGATACTCGAGGAAAAGAACGATGAAGCGATGGTATTTGTCAAAGACCTCATACGAGATACTCTTGCAAAGAAGGTGGACATCTCGGATCTTGTGATCTCCCGGACCTGCAGGGGGGCAGGAGCTTATGAGAACCCTGAGAGGATGAGCAACGTGCAGGCCGCCAAAAAGATGATCGATAAGGGATATGACTTCATACCGGGAATGAAAGTATCATGGATCGTCACTGACGGCAACGTTGTGCCGCAGGAGGTCGAACCGTACATCAGCGGGGCGGATTTCGGGGCAACGCCGGATTACAGATATTATGCGGAACGGCTTGCGCAGACGGCCTCAAGGATAACCGAGGTATTCGGATGGAATGAAAAGGATCTTCTGATGGGAAGCCAACAGTTAACGCTTTTTGACAGCGGATTTGGTTCTAGGGATGCTCCGGAGAAAAAGAAAAAAGAGGTCGCTGCAGCGCCCAAGGCCATTTCGAAGAGCCCAAGGCTTGAGGACTTCTTTTGAAAAAATGAAAAATGTTTGAAAATCGTTTAATTAGTTCTCAATCAGGGTCCGCTGACAAGATTGAAAACTATTTCCGTGATACTGCTCATCATGGTAATCTTATAGATGATGTGCGTGTTGGGCTCATAGTAGAAAGAAAACCCGGTGGCACTATCTGTGCCCGCCCATATCTCAACGGTTACATCGCCGTCTATTGTGCCTGTCAGTGTCGTAGTTGTCCCTGTGTTCGTAGCGTCCGTGGGCAGTCCCTGGGGGGTGTCGCTGAGGAAATACACATTGCCATTAGGGACGATTGATGTGAAATCGTACAGCACCCCGAATTGGTCATTCTGACAATCTGCAACGCACTTTATGTTTATGTTTGTTGAAGACGTTATTCCTCCGATGACAAGGTTATACTCATAAGTCGTGCCGATCGAATCGGATTCCTCATATGAAGATTGCCAGACCAGCTCGTATTCTTTCAGTGTTTGTGTTTCGGAGTACCCGGTCCCCGTGAACTCATTCTTGTATGTCAGTCCGCTCGATGGATCGACGTATGACTTCACAGAATAGCCGCCATCTATGGTATATTCCCATATGTTCAGGGTCTTTGCCCCATCGATCGTATCAAGATCCATTGTGCCGGTAATCTCTGCACCATCAGGATCGGATTTAGAAGAGACAGTATATTGCGTGGTGATCGCGCTGCCGTTCACCAGTTTTTCCATGATGAAATATTCATCGGCATTTTGCCCAATGTAGTGTTCTTCAAGCACTCCTGATGATTCCCCATTAATTACGTCGTCAAATTTCATTACCGTTCCAGGCCCTATGGTCTGGGTATCATTGTTATTGTTATCGCCCGATAGGACGACATATGCCGCGGCCGCTATGACCACAATAATGATGATAATGACAACGGCTATCAGAAGATTGCTGACCCCGGACTTGTCATTTCTAAGTTTCCCTTTAAACTCCATTGGTTCTCCTCCTAGGTGTAATCCCCCTCGAGATTAAAATCAGGTTGTGTGTATAAATATGTATTATCTTAATCAAAACATAACTTTCAACCTTAACTCCGCAAAGGGAATATGTTGAATCCCAGCTTTCGATCCAACTGTTCCAGTTTTGCGGTGTTAAGGTTGAAAGTTGATATTTTCCTATAGCTATATTAAAAACAGTAAGCCCTTGCAACATGTGTACCTTTAAATAGCTCATTTGTATGGACTGTGGTACGGAACTTAGTGTTCCGGCGGAAATGTGCCCTATCGGGGTGAATCCGAAAAGGTGATATTATGGATGACGAAGGTCAGGAAAAGCGCCCGGTTAACGGGAGAAGCATGTATAGTTACATAGGCGAAGCGTGGAACAACCCCAGCAAGACCTATTTGAAAGAGCTCAACCATGAGAGGAAGATCCTGTGGAGGAGAGAAGAGAACTTCATCAGGATCGAGAGACCCACAAGGCTTGACAGGGCAAGAGCCCTCGGATACAAAGCCAAACAGGGCTACGTCGTGGTAAGGGGCAGAGTAAGAAAGGGTTCATTCCAGAAAAGGACCATCAGAGCCGGAAGGAGAGCAAAAAGGAAGGGTATCAACAAGATAACCACCGGAAAGAGCCTCCAGAGAATGGCTGAGGAAAGGGTCGCAAAGAGATACCCCAACCTTGAGGTGCTCAACTCATACTGGGTTGGCGCAGACGGTCTGCAGGAGTGGTATGAGGTCATACTCGTTGACCCGGCACACCCTGTGATCAAAGCTGACCCGAAGATCAACTGGATCTGCGACAGCAACAACAAGAACCGCGTCTACCGCGGATTGACGTCGGCCGGAATAGCCGGGCGCGGTCTGAGGAACAAAGGCAACGGTGCTGAGAAGATCAGGCCCTCAATAAAAGCCAATGGAAGAAGAGGGAAGTAATCCCTCTCAAACATCAAACAAACTCATTACCCTGTTCTTTCTGACAGGGCAGCTTCTTCTTTTATTGTTTTCAAAAGCAGAGATACATCTTCATCGCTCATGCCGATCGTCGGGAAGAACATGGGAACTTCGAATTCCGATACGGGTGCGGTTCCCAGTTCCGACAGAGTTGCGCCGCTTACGACACCAAGTATCTCCGGCATTATCTCATTCCCGTATTTCAGCTCTGGGTCATATCTTTCCAACAGCGACTGCCGTTCTCCGTTGACGATGACCTTACACCCGCGCTTCATCATCAGCCATGCGGAAAGGAGATCCCTGTCGCTCCTTACTTCCGCCATTACCTTTCCCTGCGTGCCTATGGGCAGGCCTCCGTGGCATCTTAAACTGGACCCGAATATGAAGGCCTTGTTGTTCCTTACCTCCACAAAGAATGTTACATCCGGATCTGTAAGATCCACTTTGACCCCTTTGCTCTCATTGGCGATGAATATAGCGGAACCCGCCTCCCTTCCCACATCAATGCTTGTGTAGCTGTGGTTCCCTTCCCTTCTTGCTTTGACGGCAAAGGAGTCCCCCTCCTTTAGCTTATCCAGAGAGTATTTCGCGGCTGAAGAGCATATGTCCTCCATATCGGAGGAACAGACCTCAGTTACGGAGAAGGATGCTATTCCGAATACTCTTCTCAGGGCCAGTGCGGCTGCGTCCATGTCTTCCGACTCAATGTAGAACCTGGCATCCCTTTTCGTCACCAGTGCCTCTATGCGGTCGGCTGCCAGCATCGTGATGATGTTGTCTCTCAGCCTGTTCTCGAATCTGACGCGGACCGGGGTGCTCTTGAGTCCGATCTCCGAATATCTTGCAAGTATTATGGGCACTGTTTCTTGAATACACCGTTCCGATATATTCTTTCACATCAGGGATTAATATTTTTGATGCATTCTGGGAGCATGGAGCCGATATTGATCCTCGCCCTTGTTGCAGTTGGCATAGGTGCAAGCATCATCGGCACTATTTTCGGTATCGGGGGCGGAATAATCTTCATTCCCGTCCTGACCGTCCTGTTCGGCCTTTCGGCGAACGAGGCGGTTGCGGTGAGCTTGGTGGGGATAATCGCCACATCGACAGGAGCTGCGTCTGTTTATGTGAAGAACGGCAGCACTAATATCCGACTGGGGCTCCTGCTTGAGATCACAACTTCTATAGGCGCTATGATCGGCGCCATTCTTGCGGCGTATGTTGCAAGTCAGGTGCTCCTTTGCGCATTTGCCTGCGTGCTCATCTACAGCGCGACGAACATGATCCTCAGGAAGGAGAGGATCATTGAGAACTCCGATAAGGAAGGCGGCATGAGCTTCTCATATACGGATGGCAAAGACAGGATCACGAAAAAATATGATGTCGTCAACGTTAAAAGCGGTCTTTTGATATGCACGGGCGCAGGCGTACTGTCCTCTATGACGGGTGTCGGCGGAGGAACGATCAAAGTGCCTCTGATGAATATCCATATGCATGTCCCCATCAAGGTCGCGAGTGCAACAAGCAGTTATATGATCGGCATAACCGCATTCTCCGGCGCGATAATCTATTTCATCCATGGGGATCTTCTTTTGGATTATGCGGCGGCTGTTGCCGTAGGCGCGCTCTTAGGTTCAATGATCGGCACGAGGATCACCAGAATGATCGACGCCGGACCCCTGAGAAAATATTTCTCGATCCTCCTTCTGGCGATCGCAGTCATAATCTTCCTTGAGGCGGGTGGTATCCTATGAAAATGAATGAGGCCACTTCGCTTGCTCTGAGGATCTGCCTCTTCACAGGTATAGCCGTCCTTATGGTCGGACTTTTGATCTCAGGCTTAGGTTACGGGGACGATGTCCTGTGGTTAGGCCTATTGATCCTGATCTTATCCCCTTTCATGGGAGTATTGACGACCTACTTCCATCTGATAGCGGAAAAGGACTGGAAATGGGCAAAGGTCGCAACCGTGCTGACCGTGCTCATAGTGGTGTTCCTGATAATATCTCTCTTAAGGAGCTGAATCGGCGCGTAAAAATCTCAGGGATCATTTGTCTTTCTTCCCGCAGTTCTCGCATGCGGGGCCCATTTCATCGTTCCGACATCCGTTGCAGTTTCCGCAACCGCCGTGCTTCATGGACCTATAGACAGAATACGCGGCTATAGTCAGAACAATAAGCACGATGAGTCCTACCGCGATCGTCACTGCGTTAGGCATCCTGCCCCCTCCTTAGGAAATTGAACGGTTCCTTCGATACAAGCACATAGATCAACACCGCAAGCGCAATGACCGCAAGGATCATCCACCACTCCGGGCCATTGCCGAAGAATATTGTGGTGACCTGATATATCACAAGCGCAAGCGTATACGCTAATGCGCACTGATAGATGACCGCCTTCATTGTATCCTTCCAAGAACCCAGAACTCCCCTCATAGCGCCGATCGCCGCAAAGCACGGGGCGCAGATCATATTGAACAGCAGGAAAGAATATCCTCCGGCCGGTGTCAGCATACCTCCGATGACATTCCACAGCTCTACGCTTCCGGTTCCCGGACTGGTCAGTACGCCGAGCGTCCCTACGATATTCTCTTTTGTAAGCAGACCCGTAATGGTCGCGGTAGTGAACTGCCAGTTGTCACCGAACCCAAGCGGCACGAATATCCATCTGAGAACACCGCCTATGTCCGCCAGCATAGACTCTCTCACATCCACCATGTGAAGGCCCCAGTCGAATGTCGAGAGGAACCATACGGCCACGCAGGCCAGCAATACGAATGTCCCGGCATTCTTGACGAATGACCATGCCCTCTCCAATGTCGATCTCACTACGCTCAGTACAAGCGGGATATGGTACGGCGGCAGTTCCATGATGAATGGGGACGGCGTGCCCGCGAGAGATCTCCATTTCTTCAGGATCAATCCTGATGTCAGTATGCATATTATGCCGATGACATATATTGAAATGGCCACGAACGCGCTCTGCCCAAACAATGCGCCGGCGATCAGAGCGATCACCGGCAGCTTTGCCGAACACGGTATGAATGTGACGGTCATTGCGGTTATCTTCCTCTCCGTCTCTCCCTGTATCGCTTTTGACGACATTATGCCGGGGACCCCGCAGCCCATGCCGACCAGGACCGAGATGAAAGATTTCCCTGATAGGCCGAACCTTCTGAAAATGTGGTCCATTATGAAGGCCACTCTTGCCATATATCCGCACTCCTCAAGCAGGACCAATATCAGGAAAAGCACAAGCATCTGCGGCAGGAACACTATGACCGTCCCTACGCCGCCGATGATACCATTGACGATCAATCCTACCAACCAACTCGCGACGCCTGCGTCCGTGAGCCATTTATCCGCATCCGGTATCAGAGTACTCCCTATGTAATTGCTGAGCAGATTCGTCCCCCAGCCGCCGATCGTCTCGATCGCCACAAAATAGATCATGAACATTATCGCGATGAATATCGGGATCCCTAGCCAGCGGCTTGTTACGATCCTGTCTATCCTGTCCGATCCTGTTTCTTTTACCCTGACGCCGCCTTTGTCGACAGCGTCACTGACTATTCTCTCAAGAAGAGAATACCTTTCCTCCGCGATTATCCCATCGGCATCGTTGTCTCTCTTCTCTTCCATTGAGGAGATGAATGCCTCTATCTTGTCGCGAGTATCCTGATCTATGATCTTTCCCGCGCTTTCGTCTCTCTCCAGAAGTTTGAGGGCATACCATCTCCTTGTTTCTTCCGGCACCTTTCCGCTTATGGCCTCCTCGGTCTCGGAAATGTGTCTTTCGAGATCCTTTGAGTATGTGAGTTTATTGTCGCTCTTGGTCCCTATCACAGCGGTGACGGCTTCCGTGAGCTCTTTGACGCCGTCCCCTCTGAGGGCCGTGGTCTCGATTATCGTACACCCCAGCGACCTGGATAGCCTGCCCACGTCTATCCTGACACCTTCTTTACTGACAACGTCCATCATATTGAGCGCGATGACAGTCGGAATACCTATTTCGAGGATCTGGGTCGTTAGATATAGGTTCCTCTCAAGGTTTGATGCATCGACTATATTGATGACCGCGTCCGGCCGGTCATTCAGCAAAAAATCCCTTGAGACCATCTCCTCCGGTGAGTAGGGGGAGAGAGAATATATCCCGGGCAGATCCACAACGACGATGTCTTCTTTATACTTCAGACTGCCCTCTTTGCGTTCCACCGTCACTCCGGGCCAGTTCCCCACTCGCTGGGAGCTCCCTGTGAGCTTGTTGAACATTGTGGTCTTTCCCGAGTTCGGGTTTCCGACCAAAGCTATCCTTGCGGCCATTATTTCACTTATTTTCCCTTGTGATCTGCCTGTTGGACATTTCGCTGCTGTCTTATGTTGTTAACTTTGTATCTTTGGGTCACGACGGGACGAAGAATATCTTCGAAGCCACCGCCCTGTCCATTGCTATCCTGGACCCCTTCACATCCAGTATCATGTTTCCAGAGTTCTCATTCACAACTGACACGTGCGCGCCGATGACGAACCCCAGTTCGCAAAGGAATTTTCTCGTGTCCTGCTTTCCTGAGACTCTGACGATCTTGCCGCCGTCTCCGATCTTCGCGGTCACCAGCGGCACTCCGCTGTCAGATCTGAATCCCCCCTCGTCGATGGGTACGCATACACTCCCTGTGCATTTCCCCCCGCAGGTGCTGCCACATATGCAGTCACATTCATAACCATCTTTCATTGCTTTTAGGATATCCTAAAAGTATATAAAGTTAGGCGCACCTAAAATCTGTGGAGTAGGCCTTATGGTTGGCGTATAATGATTTTCTTAAAAGACCCAGACCTGAAAAAACTAAATAGATCTTACCCCAAAGATATGCTGCCATCCACGATCTTGGATGGTGTAGCGTTCCCGCAGAGAGAAATAAAGCTGAACAGGAACGGAATAATAGATAGTGCAGGGGAAGGGATTTGAACCCTTGGACCACTAAGGACTAGACCCTGAATCTAGCGTCGTTGGCCAGGCTTGACTACCCCTGCCTAATCGGGCTGATTCACTTTTTCATATAAAGAAGTACGTGCACACCGGTGGCAGCGTACACGGAGTATCGCTTAGGATACTCATGCCTTCATTATCTTCATCCAGCCGCCGCTTTCGTATATGGATAGCTTCCTTTGTTTGAGTATTGTCTCGAACTCGTCCCAGGTTATGACGGACAATCTGTCGTTCTTCCCTTTGGTGAATTGGACTCCCGATGTGCCCTTTACCTTGCCCGGCTTGAGACCTTTGTTCTGCGCGATCTGTTTCGCCTTTGTGATGTCGATTTTTTCCATTACCATTTCCATCGCTCCTTTATGCCTGCTGGCATATTGTAGAATAAATATCCAGATGGGAAATATTTAAAAGTTGTTAATAAATCTTGTAAAATCGGGCCTAAAATAGCCATAAAAATCATTTTTTATGCTGGGTCAATTGCCGGCCAATGACAAGAAATATCAATCCGGATTCTTCTGTGGTATCTGATGAACAACATCCCCGCTTTGACGCTTCGCTCGATAACGGATGACGATATGACGGCTGAGAAAGCCACCAGGATCGGGAGAATGGTAGGCCGTTCCTACAAGACCGTCTGCATAGGGTCTGACACGAATCCGAGCAGCAGGATGATCAAGAATTCTCTCATCAGCGGACTGCTTTCGGCCGGCGCCGACGTGAATGATGCGGAGATCGCTCCAGCCCCCGCGGTGGCGTTGGCGTCAAAAGGTTCGGACTGCATGCTGATGGTCGGGGAGCCGAATGAACAGGGGATAATCAGCAGAATATACATCATGAACTCCGACGGCTCGATCTTCACAAAGGAACAGATGCGGCAAATGATAATGGCTGGCGCCGCGAACGCACCTCTCCCGGGGTACAAGGATGTTGGCCAGCTGAGGCACTGCGACTCCGTCCAGGGGGATTACAACAGGACCATCTGCAAAAAATATGAGAAGGATATCAATACGCCCGTCATATTGGATTGCGGCTGCGGATGCACATCGGGATGTGCACCTCAGATACTGGCATCGCTCGGTGCGGACCTGACGACCATCAATGCGCAGCATGACCCCATGTACAGCCCAAGGCCACCGGGGGTGAGTGCCAATGACGTCTCCGGTCTTGCAGAGATCGTCAACAAGGAACTTGGGAGCATAGGGATAGCCTTTAACGGCGACGGGACAAGACTGGCGCTTATCGACGAAAGAGGAAATTACGTTGACCCAGAGAACATACTCGCATTGCTGCTGATGTATGTCAAACCACAGTCTCTAGTGGTACCTTCCAACGCCTCCGCGGTCGTGGATGATGCATTCAGGAATCTGATAGGCAACGATGTGTCCACAGATGCCGAGGCCCGCAGCGAGGGACGGATAATAAGAGCGGACAACGATCTGGAATCAATAACCGCCGCAATAAAAAAGCATGGTGCCGAAATGGGTGCGATGACGGACGGGACCTTCATCTTCCCGGACGTGACGCTGTGCCCCGATGCGATAAACGCGGCTGTGATACTCACCAAGATGTCAAAAGAGAACAGCATAAGCAACCTGCTTGAGTCATTCCCCAAATACATTGTCATGAGAGATTCTGTGCACAGCCCGGGAAATGCAGAGTTATTCAACAAAAAACTCAACGATAAACTAAAGGAACTCAATATGAAAGAGGTCTGGGAGATCGAGGGGGGAAGAGTTGGCATGACCGGAGGGTGGTTCGCCATCTCCAGAAACACAGATAATCCCGAATACGTTGATGTTACCGCCGAGGCGAAGGATAAAACTTATGCGGTCAGTATGATCGAGCTTGCAAAGGGAATTGTCCACGACTGTATGTGATCAGAAGATCATTTTGAGGTCCACTGTATTTCCGTTCGAATCGTAAGCTTTCCAGCTTTTTCTATCATACGGCTGGCATGTGATGAAGTGAACCCCTCCCATGTTGCTGAAGAAATTCAGGTCGGCTTCCGATGGGTCGTTATGGTAGCCTGGATGGGAATGCGCGGAACCGGATTTGTGAAAGTCGATCGGGGTCATCCAGTCGTTTATGAAACTATGGCTCTCGCCGTAGACAGACCCCGGCACCAGGATCATCTCCGAGATCACACCGTCATAAGCCCGGTGGAAGCAGATGAACTCATCAGGGTATGTGGACTTTGCCGACTCGTTGAACCCGTCGATGAAATCCACGCTTACTCCGTACACCCTGACGCTCATATCGCATTCACCAGTTTTTCTCTGACCTTTGAATAGAAATCGGTGTTGAACCTTATGAATTTGACCGTCTCCTGCGATCGGATGAAGTCTACGTGCGTTTTCCCTCTTATCTCGTATTCTTCCTGGCCGTCAACCACCAGCAGGCAACCGCCGTCCATGACGGTCTCCACAGTGATCTTGGCATCCGCCGGGACGACGAACGGCCTCGATGCGAACTTGTAGGCTGCCATCGGCACCACGACCACAGCATTCACGCGCGGGTCTATCGGCGGCGCTCCCAGGCTCATCGCGTAGCATGTGGAGCCTGTTGGGGTCGATATCATTATTCCGTCTGCGCGGACCTCCATCATGAGCTTGTCGTTCACGTAGACCTTGAAGTGCCTTATCTTTGCGATGGAATCTGTGTGAACGACCGCTTCGTTCACCGCCTCGGCGAGATATTCTCCCTCATACCACGAACTGATCTTGAACCTCTCCTCCACAACGTACTCCCCGTTGCGGAGCCGTCTGATCCCCTCTTCGATGTCGCTTGCATTGACCTCGGTGAGGAATCCTACTCCGCCCGCGTTTATCCCTATCAGGGGGGCTTTGTTCTTCATGAACGTACGGAGGATGGTCCCATCCCCTCCGATCGTTATCATGATGTCCACTTTCATATCCTCGACCGGACATCCTTTCATGCCGAATTCGCTCGCTATGCATTCATCTAAAACGTAGTCGCAGCCTTCAAGGGCCTTGATGACCCTTTCCGTGTATTCTTTGGCCTCATGGACCCTCATGTTCACGCATATACCATATCTCGGCGATTCTGGTATCTCGCTCTTCGCCCGCACGATGAAATCATACACGCTCCTATCGCCGAAAGCAATGAAGTTGGAACGGCATCCGATATCGAATCCCATATCCAACACATTCCCCTCCATGTCGTAGATCTCTCCTCCCGCCTCCCTCAGGACAAGCGCGCTGGCCGCGATGTCGACCACTCTTATCCCCCGGAAGTATCTGTCGGTATACATCATGAAGCCGTCAGCCTCTCCCTCTGCGACAAGCACCATCTCTAAGGATGCGCAGCCGAGCGAACGAGACGATTTGACCCTCTTTGCAAGACCGAACGACGCGGGGTGCGCGCCGCTGCCCAAATAGATCATCATGAACAGATCGTTCGTGTCTGCCTTTCTCACATGGATCCTGGATCCATTCTTGTATGCGCCCTTACCTTTCTCGGCAGTTATGACATCTCCTGTGGCAAGGTTCCTGAGATATGCCGTGTGGATATCTGACAGTGCTTTCGTGCCGACAGCCATGGAGATCGTGTACATCGGAACTCCAGCAATGGCATTGGATGTCCCGTCGATCGGATCCAGAACTAATGTCTCCTCCCCTCCGTTGTCAACGTATCCTATCTCCTCGCTCAGGACGTTGAGGGGTATGTTGTTCCTCTGGATGTACGCAAGAACTGTGTTCTCCGCTATTTTGTCGATCTGAGATGTGGATGTTCCGTCGGCACCCATACCTATGCATTCTCCCTTTGCTTTCGAGTCCGGGATCTTCTTTATCGCTTCCTCTACTGCATCAGCTATTTTGCTTAGGAGGTCCATCATGACCGTGCAGAGTTTGTCTCAATATATTGCTCTTTTGATTACTCGTCTTTTTGAGTGCCGGAAACAGCTTTTCTGTGAATGAGGACAATTGTGCCGCCCGTGATCAGTAACATGCCCGCCACGGCCGCGGAATAAACGCCTGCGCCAAGGTGATCCATCAGTTTGATGTTAGCTATCATATCCGCCGACGGGGAGGAGACGGCGATCTTTGATTCGGGATAGAACACATAAAGAAGCACGGATATCAGTATGACCAGCCCGAGAAGGATCCCGATCAACGCCCCTTTTTTCTCGTGTTTGGTAAAGGTCAACACGGAAGGAACTATCGAGATCGCAGATGCCGCAAAGGCAGCCAGAGGCATATACGCATAGTACCCTATGCCCGGATAGCTCTCCGGATAGCTGAGGCTCTTCACGACAAAATCATATCCTGCATAGTCGAACCTGATGATGGCGAAATCCATACCGAACCAGATCTGGGAAACGCTCAGAACACCGATAATGGCGCCGGTCAGCATAATTATCTTGAAAAGTTCGATGGACCCTACGAGGATACTCGGACTTTCATCAGGCATGGGCGCGCATGAACTTTGACCATTAAAAAGGATTTGTGAAGAGTTCACCTTTTATTGGCTTTCTTTTCCGCCCTGTGGAAAACTTCTCTCAGCACCCCGAACACGAACATCAGTATGCCCGCAGCCACGGCCAAATAGAAGCCAGTGCTGAGGTAATCCGCTATACTCATTGTGAACGTTGATGTGACCGTTCTTGAGTACGTTGAGAAGAGTACGGCCGTGACCAGAACAACGATGCCTGCTATTGCCGAGCCGGTCCCGCCGTTGCTTCTCGACCTCCTTAACAGCATCAGTCCGCTGACAAACCCATAGAATGAGAATGTGAAAGCGATATACGGCACGTACAACATGTAAAAATTGGAATAGCCGACAAGAGACAAGAAAGTGTTGTAGTTGCCGAATAATATGCTCCAGCCCGTGAGTGTCGATCCGTTTACGTCAAGCCAAACAAGGAATAACGATAATACGCCCATCAGCCCGCCTATCATCATCAGGAGGGAACATATCGAGGAATTTTTTTTCAGGTCGATCATGGATTTACCATTCTATATAATAACCAATGTTTTCACATATATTGTTATGTCTGTTTGTAACCGACCATCCTCACTTTGATCGGCAGTTATGTCCGAACGTGAGATGTGCCTTAAACATGTTATGTGTCCGCAGACTTCCCTATGGAGCAATTATTAAATTATACGTATATTACAAAACGATGATTCCCGTAAGTTCGACCGGGGACTTAGTATATTCGGAGAACAACAAGCTCTACACGCTGTCATCCAACCCTGGCGTCAGGGTATATGATGAGAAGCTTGTGAAGGTCTCCGATCAGGAATATCGCGAGTGGAATCCCCGAAAGAGCAAGCTTGCGGCCTATGTCAAGACCGGCGGCACAGTATTCCCGATAAAGGAGGACAGCAGGATCCTTTATCTTGGAGCTTCCAGTGGGACCACTGCATCCCATATTTCGGATATCGTTGTCGACGGAAAGATATACTGCGTGGAGTTCGCGCCGAGGATGTTCAGGGAACTTGTGAATACATGCGCGGCAAGGCCGAACATGATCCCTATCCTCGGAGACGCCATTGACCCGGAGGAGTATCAATTCGCCGTCGGGCAAGTGGACATCGCATATGCGGACATCGCCCAGAAAAGGCAGACCGACATAATCGCGGACAACATGGACTTCTTCGGCGCCGACATCGGCATGGTCGCGATCAAAGCCAGGTCCGAGGATGTCACCTCTCATCCCACCGATGTATACAAGGCATCCGAAAAAAGACTTAAGGACAGAGGTTTCGAGATACTTGACTCAAGGGACCTCGAACCGTACGAGAATGCCCACAGGATGATCGTTTTTAAGAGGCTTTGACTTGGCGACGGTCTATGCCGTTGCTTTCAGCGACGGCCGTTTCCTTATGGTCTTCAATGAGAAGCGTGAGGGTTGGGAGATGCCCGGAGGCCACATAGAGGATGGAGAATCGGCGGAGGATGCCGCAAAAAGAGAGTTCCTTGAAGAAGCGGGGTACGGCATAGATATCCTTGGGATGACAGACCTCGGCCACTGCCGGGTCTGCGCGTGCCGGCTTCTGGGCAGACTCGACGATTCCCCCGAGATGTCCTCCGAGCTGTTCGAAGATATTCCTTCGAAGACCGCATTTGAGCGGTCGGAGTACGAGTTTGTCGTGCAGTGGGCGCGTTCTGTCGTCTATTCCCGTTGAACTCATATATATTGAATATAAATCACACTACGTATTACCCCCCATTGAACAGACTGTTATGAAAGCTGGTGGGAATTAATGAGCAGCATAGTAGAGGTCAAAGACCTCGTGAAACAATACAGCAAGGAGGTACTTGCCGTTAAGGGAATAAGCTTTGATGTGAGGGAAGGAGAGGTCTTCGGGTTCCTCGGACCGAACGGAGCCGGAAAATCTACGACCATATCCATGATCACGACCCTTCTGACACCGACCTCGGGTACGATACTCTTGGACGGGATGGATGTCGTGAAAGAAGCGAACAAAGTAAGGAAAGCGATCGGGCTTGTCCCCCAGTTCCTGACGGCGGATGATGAACTGTCGGGAAGAGAGAACATGCAGCTTCATGCAGACCTCTACGGAGTTCCCAGGAAAGTAGCCAAAGAAAGGATCGACGAGCTTCTCAAGATCGTCAAACTGGAAGAGGCTGCCGACAGAAGAGTGGACACCTATTCCGGAGGGATGAGAAAAAGGCTGGAGCTTGCCGAAGGGCTGATCAACCGCCCCAGGATCCTGTTCCTTGACGAGCCGACCCTTGGGCTGGATATCCAGACAAGAGAGATCATATGGGAATATGTGAAAAAAGTAAGGGAAGAGAGCAATATGACGGTCTTCCTGACCACTCATTATTTGGAAGAGGCCGATTCCCTTTGCGACAGGATAGCGATAATCGACGAGGGCGTGATCAAGGTCATAGGCACCCCCAATGAATTGAAGGAATCGCTGGGCGGCGACGTGATCAAAGCCACCATAGACGATGACAGCGACCACTGCTCCGACATAAGCAGAATGGGCGGCGTCTCAGGCGTTGCCAAGGACGGCTCCGAGTACAGGATAAAAACAAAGGACGGGGACCGCACAATGACCGATGTCCTCACCGTATCGACCGCCAACGGCTGGAAGCTCAGGGCGATCTCTCTTCACGTGCCGAGCATGAATGAAGTATTCTTAGAGTACACAGGGAAGGCCCTGAGGGATGAGGAAGGCGGTCCGAAGATGGATAAAAGAACTCAGGCCGTACAGGCCAGGAGGAGGCAGTGATATGATGGAGGGATCTCCCGTAAGCCAGACCCTTGCTCTTGTCTCCAGAGAACTGAAGCACTGGTACAGAAGCAAGACCCAGATATTGACTGTTATCATACAGCCTATGATCTGGCTCCTCCTTTTCGGCACAGGGGTGAGCGGTTACATCGGCAGCAGAATACCAGGTGTCGACTACTTCACATTCCTTGCGCTCGGCATGGTCATAGTGACCGTGCTCTTCACGTCGATGAATGCCGGCATGACCCTTATCTGGGACCGCAGATTCGGATTCCTGGATAAGATAAGGGCCGCACCGATACCGAGGGGGGCTATACCGCTCTCAAAGGTCATCGCCGCAACAATAAAAGCAACGGTGCAGGCCATCCTTGTGCTGGTAGTTGCGCTGATATACCATCCGCAGATGCTTGACGCGCTGACCCTCGCAAACGCGGTCGTGAGCGTGCTTACGATACTTCTGTGCGCAGTGTGCGTGGCCTTGACGGTATCATCAGTGTTCGTTGCGATGGGGCTTGTCATAAAGAACCAGGAGGTGCTGCTTGGAGTGACTGTTCTGCTCAACCTTCCGCTGATGTTCGCATCGGGCTCGATGTTCCCTGCCAGCGCATTCCCCTCTTGGCTTGCGTTCATCGCCAAAGGGAACCCGCTGACATACGCCACTGATGCCGTCAGGCAGGCCTGGGGCGGCATGGATCAGATGATCTCCGTACCGAGCGTCAGTCTGCAGTACAGCATCCTGATCGTTGTGGTCATCGCTTTCCTTGTGACACTGGCTGGAATGTTCTTCGCGCACAAAGCGCTCAGAGGGGATTAAACAACCAGCCCACAAAACCTTTTTAAGAAAACTTATTATTTGGGCACCAGTGTATCAGCAGATCATCCTGGATGCATTCGGACAGTTCTTTGCAGTGATATTGTGGCTGTCTGCGCTGATGATACTTGTCATGATATTCTTGGAGCGCGCGGACCCCCGCACCATAGTGATGTGGATCGCTGTCCTCTTATTCCTTCCGGTCGTTGGGTTCTTCATATACCTGTGTTTCGGACAGACGTTCTATCAGAGAAGACAGTTCGCCATAAAGAATGTCAGCGACCAGCAGATCGCTCTTTTCAGAGCCGAGACCTTGGAAGCGCTTAACAAAGAGAACATAACTCCCGAGAACGAGGAAGGGTTGCGTTTTGCCAGAGCGATGCTGGAGGCCGGAGGCTCCACCTACAGCAACAACAATGATCTCAAACTGTACACCATGGGCGAACCGTTCTTCGAGGACCTCTTGAAGGACCTTTCAGGGGCCAGGAAGTTCATCCACGCCGAATACTACATCGTGAGGGATGACGTTGTCACGAACAGATTCATGGACATCCTTATCGAAAAAGCGAAGAGCGGAGTGGAGGTGAGGTTCATGGTCGATGCGGTCGGTTTCAAGCAGGGGCCGAAGAACCGCATAAAGGAAATGAAGAAGGCCGGCGTGCAGTTCAAACTGTTCCACAGGCCCATCACCGTTCTCCTGAGTCCGAGGAAACAGAACAGGAATCACAGGAAATTAGCTGTTATAGACGGGAAGATAGGATACGTCTCAGGGTTCAACATCGGCGATGAGTATCTTGGCAAGGGAGAGATGGGATTCTGGAGGGACACAGGGGTCAGAGTAGAAGGCACCGGCGTCATTCCGATCAACATCAGATTCTTCATGGACTGGGGATACGCCACAAAAGACAGGCTTGACGCGAGCTCCGACAAAATGGATGTTTACTTCCCGATAGACAGGACCACCCATTACGGCGATGGCGTCATGCAGCTCATATCGGGCGGGCCGGACACGAAGAAAAATCCGATCGAGCTCCAGTACATCAAACTGATCAACACGGCAAAAAAGACACTCTACATCCACAGCCCCTATCTGGTCCCGAACAGCGAGGTGCAGAAAGCGCTGATGCTTTCGGCCTGCTCCGGAGTGGACGTGAAGATAATAATGCCGGACAAACCGGACCATCCCTTCGTGTTCTGGGTCAGCATACTGAATGCCGGGGAGCTCCTGAATTGCGGGGTACGGATATTCCACTACAAGAACGGATTCGTTCATTCGAAGACGCTTGTCGCAGACGGCGAGTTCTGCTCGATTGGTTCCGCCAATCTTGACCAAAGAAGCATGAGACTTAATTTCGAGACGAATGCCATGATCTATTCGAAGGACATAGGGGGGCAGATGAACGAGGCTTTCATAGAGGACCTCAGCCACTGCGAGGAATATACCCTAGAGGAATTCGAGAAACTGACGAGAGGAGAGCATATGAAGATCAGCATAGCCCGCCTCTTCAGCCCTCTAGCATAATATAAAAGAAGGTCAACCTTTTATACTCCTTTTGGATTGGAGTGTCAGCCTCGCCGCATATATAATGATCGGAGAATCAAAATATGGCAAGAATGCACGCAAGAAGAAAGGGCAAATCCTGTTCAAAACGCCCAATGTTAACCGAGAACCCTGAATGGGTGCCTCTTACAGCCACCGAAATAGAGGACCTCATCGTACAGTTCGCCGAGCACGGAGCAACATCCGCAAGGATCGGACTCAACCTCAGGGATCAGTATGGCGTACCCAATGTGAGATTGGCAACGGGCAAGACCGTTACCGAGATCATGAAGGAGAAAGGAGTAATGCCCAACCTTCCGGAAGACCTTTCGAACCTTATGAGAAGGGCGATCTCCCTGAACGTTCACGTTAAGAACAACAGGGGAGATGTTTCCAACCTGAGGGGACTCAACCTGATCGAAGCAAGGATCAGGAGATTGGAACGCTACTACAAAAGGAACGGCGTCCTCCCTGAGAACTGGAAATATTCTCTTGAGAACGCTGAGATAATGCTCAAATGAGGGTCTTATGGACGATACCGTCCTCCCTTCCAAACTTCTTACAACCTTATCTCGTGCTGCTGACATAGTCAAAGGTCACGATTTTATTCATGTTTACTCACATTATGACGCCGACGGCATAACCTCCGCGTCGATAACCGCGAAGACGCTTCTGAGGGCCGGGAAGGAATTCAAAGTAACGCTTTTCACAAGCCTGAACGACCCTAACATGGAGATAATAAGGAACACACCCTCAGAATGCGTTATCATCTCGGATCTCGGGGCATCCTACATAGAGCAGCTGGACGCTTTGAAATGCGATGTAGTGGTCCTTGACCACCACACCGTTGAACAGCAGGCGAAGAGGATCTGCTACGCGAACCCTCATCTATACGGAATAGACGGGATGACCTCTGGATGCGGCGCCACGATGTCTTTTCTGTTCTCGATCACAATGAGCGAGAAGAATTGGGATCTCGTTCAGGTCGCGTTCGCCGGGATCGCGGGGGACAGACAGCACATAAACGGCCTAAAGGGGCTGAACATCTTCCTTTATGAGGGAGCACTTGAAAGAGGCTACGTAAAGGTCGCGGACGGCTCTCTGATACCTCCGGGACAGCTCGTGTCGGAACTCTTCTTATCGACCGACCCGTACATTGCGGGCGTGAGCGGAAGTGCGGAGGGCGTTGCGGAATTTCTGGATTCCGCTGGGATCGGGAGGGAAAAGTTTTCCAAAGACCTCACGGAAAGCGAGAGGAGAAAGCTCTCATCCGCCATCGCGCTGAAACTTACCGGACAGGGAACTTCGATGCAGACGATGTTCGAGCTCTCACGCACCAGATATCAGCTCAAGGACTGGGATATGGACGCGGAGACCCTGGGGTCGCTGCTGAACGGGTGCGGAAGACTGGGCCTAGGAGGCGTGGGCGTCTCGGCCGGAATAGGGGATGCGAAAAGCCTTTCCAAGGCCAGGGAACTTGAGAATACGTCACGTTCTCAGATGATGGAGGCCATGGTGTCGCTGCAGGCGACGGGCCTCAACCAGATGGATCATATCCAATGGTTCGACAGCTCTACATTGGGATTCACCGGAATGGTCTGCGGGATCGCCATGCAGTTCATAGGGGACCCTTCTAAGCCGACGATAGGTGTCAACCGTTCGGAGGATACTGCAAAGATCTCCGGAAGAGCAACATTCGGCCTTTTGGATAAGGGAGTTGACCTTTCGAGCGCGCTGAAGGAAGCGTGCGCATCTGTCGGCGGGACCGGCGGCGGCCACAGAATAGCCAGCGGAGGTTCTTGTCCAAAAGAGAGATGTGATGAATTCCTTTCGAACTTGGATATGATCATAGGGAAACAGTTTCAGAAGTGACTTTGTGCAAGGTTACAGATTCTCCTCACTCCACTTCATTATTCTGATATTCCTGTTCCTTACAAATGAGATGGAGTTCTCTTTGTAGCGCATATACTCCTCGACACCGTTAGGAAGCGGCTCGGAATTGAAATCGTCGAACGAGCATAGGAATCTGACGTTATAGTCGCCGTCCACAATATCTTGCATCAGGAAGAAATCGACATATCCTTTGAAATCTTCGAATAAACCAAAGAATGAAGAGTACCTTTCAAAAGTTTCGCTCAGGGGGCTGCCTTCGCCACTATAGTATCTTCTGATGCATTCCATTGTGAAATCTATTCTGTCTTTTATCTTATGATTGCATCCCTTTTCCTGATTTATCGTCCTTCCGTCACCCTTCGGGAATATCGTTATTCCCCCAATCGTACTGGCAATGTGGTAAAAATATTCGAGTTCATCCTTCGGAATTTGATTGATTATGTGCCCATATCTCTTCCACGTCAGGTAAGTATGCATGAAACTGTCGCTCGAGAATGAAAAACTTCCCAATTCAGAGTTATGACGGAGATATTTGTCCAAAGAAAGTAATTTTCCATTTGGCAGAGGTTTGCTCCATAAGCACCTATGATATTCTCGCAGTATGGGATCGCGCGAATCTGGATCTTTTCCATCTTTTCTGTAATTTGCCCAGAAATCATGGTCGGTGTCGATTGCACAAATCATAGTTGAAAATAGAATCATAAATATATATGTCTCAGCTGAGCCTTATATCGCCGGCACTGAACCTCTTCCATACAGCAAACCCTTGATTTGCCACGCCCCCAGGCAGCATATGCCGACCTCAATGTAGTGTCTGAGTTAAGAATCAATCACCATCTCCAGGTGACCTCGACCTCGTCCGTTCTGAACCTTTGGTTTATGGCGGTATCTTCGATGCCCATCCTTACTCCGGAATTATACATTATGTGACCGAGCCAAGCGATCATTGCGCCATTGTCCATGCATAATCTCCTGTCCGGAACGAACATCTCCGCTCCGCGGTCCTCGGCCATGATCTTTATCATCTCCTGTAGGCGCTTATTCTGGGCGACCCCTCCGCCAAGCAGGACCTCATCCTTGCCTATATGCGCCATAGCTCTCTCGGTGACCTCAGTGAGCATAGAGAAGGCTGTCTCCTGAACAGAATACGCTATGTCCTCCATCCTGCAGCCTTTTTTCTTCAAGGTGAGCGCGGCTGTCATGATCCCGGAGAATGCTATATCCATACCCTTTACGGAGTACGGTAACTCAAGAAGTTTGTCTCCTTCTTTTGCAAGCTTCTCTATCGTCGGCCCGGCGTAGAATCCGAGGCCAAGTTCGCGTCCCATCTTGTCCAGCATGTTCCCGATGCCCACATCCTGGGTCTCTCCGAATATGCGGTATCTTCCATCGGAGTACGCGATGATCTGCGTGTTCCCTCCTGATGCGTACAGAAGCGCCGGGTCGCTGCAACCGGTCGTTGCGTTGCCTATCTCGATGTGCGCGACACAGTGGTTAACACCCATGATCGGGATCCCCAATCTTGATGATAATGAACGTGCGGCAGTGGCCGCTACCCTTAGGCAGGGACCCAATCCCGGCCCCATTGAGAAAGATATGAGGTCGACATCATTCAGGGTTATTCCCGCTTCCTCCGCAGCCTTGCATATGACGGATGCAACAACATCTGTGTGATGGTTCGCCGCTTCTCTGGGGTGCAGTCCGCCCTCAGGCGGACGATACATGTCGATGACATTCGATAGGACCTTCCTCTCAGAATCCACCACGCCCACTCCGAGCGTGTGAGCGGTCCCCTCAATGCCGAGCGTTATCATTTAACAACCTGATATTGCAGCTGTTATTTTTTATCTTTCATTCCTCTCCGATGAACTTTAGGAATGCTTCCGCCTGTCTCTCTAGATACGGCAGGCTCTTTGTCAGCACGAGGTT
>Ga0123357_10000738_pt1 | contig 32853 bp, 17 predicted proteins | sample TergutEmb28metaG_FD_89873 | JGI IMG/M metagenome (GOLD analysis project Ga0123357, IMG submission 89873) | Embiratermes neotenicus P4 segment gut microbial communities from Petit-Saut dam, French Guiana - Emb289 P4 | ecosystem: Host-associated > Arthropoda: Insects > Digestive system > Gut ... | reverse complement strand
TTCCTAGTGGAAAACACTGGCAACGTGACGGTGCATGGCATCCAGATCAACGAAACCGACTTCTCAGGCACCGGCACTTTGACTGGCCTGAACTGCCCGGTGACGTCGCTGGATTCCGGTGCGACGACCACCTGCACGGCCAGCTACAAGATCACTCAGGCCGACGTCGACATCGACGGGGTTGACAACACCGCCACCGCAACAGGTTTCAGCCCCAGCAACACTGGCACCACCCCTGACGTGACGTCCAACCAGTCGCCTGCCAGCGTGACCACCGCCCAGAACCCGGCGATATCGCTGACGAAGACTCACGACGCACTGACGGGCACACCAAAGGTGGGCGATGTGGTGACATACCGGTTCACCGTCGTCAACACCGGTGATGTGACGCTGACCCACGTGGGTGTCACCGACCCAGGTCCCACCAATGGCACGGGCACATTGTCTGCCGTCACCTGCGACGACACGACGCTGGTGCCGCAGGGCGCTGAGACCGAGACGGGCGGAGTGTCGTCCACCACCTGCACCGCCACCTACACGCTGACCCAGGCCGACATCGACAATGGCTCGCTTGACAACACCGCCACCGCCACAGGCACCCCGCCGATGGGCAGTGACGTGACAGACGACGATTCGGACACCGTCACCTTGACGCCCGACCCCAAGTTGGCAGTCACAAAGTCGGCCAACCCGACGAGCATCAGCGCACCGGGCGACGTGGCCTACACCATCACGGTGACCAATACCGGCAACGTCACGCTCGACCCGCTGGCCGTCACCGACCCGGGCCCCGTCGGCGGTCACGGCACCATGACAGCCGCCACCTGCGACGATACGAAACTCGTGCCGCAGGGCGCTGAGACCGAAACCGGCGGCGTGTCGTCCACCACCTGCACCGCCACCTACGGCGCCACGCAGGACGATATCGACGTGGGCACCACGCTGACCAACACCGTCACCGCGACGGGCACGGCCCCCGACAACACCAAGGCGTCAAGTACCGCTTCGGCCGATGTCACGGTGAGTGCCACCCCGGCCATCAGCTTGACGAAGAACGCCAACCCGACGAGCGTCAGCGCGTCGGGCGATGTGACCTACACCTTCACCGTCAGCAATGACGGCAACACGACGCTGAACGACATCAGCGTGACGGACCCCGGCCCCGCCGGTGGCGACGGCACGATGACCATGCTGGGCTGCCAGGCGACCAGTCTGCTGCCGCACACGACAACCACCTGCACCGCCACCTACCACGTGACGCAGGTTGATATCGACGCCGGTGCCGACCTGGTCAACAGCGCAACGGCTTCCGGCACACCAGCCGGTTCAACCACCCCGCTAACATCCGACCCCGCCGAGGCCACCGTCACCATCGACCAGCAGCCGAGCCTTGACCTCGCCAAGTCGGCAGACCCGTCCAGCGCCATGCCGTTGCCCGGCCAGACCATCACCTACACCTTCGTTGTCACCAACAACGGCAACGTGACGGTCAGCCATATCGCCATCGACGACACGGCATTCTCCGGCTCGGATCCGATGCCCACCCCGTCTTGCGATGTGACCACCCTGGCCCCCACAGAGCAAGCCATCTGCACCGCCACATACACAGTGACGCAGACGGATTTCGACGCGGGCGAGCTGACCAATGAGGCCGTCGCCACCGGCACCGACACCAATGACCAACCCGTCACATCCGACCCGTCGGATGCGCGGGTGCCGGCCGACCAGACCACCTCCGTCAGCCTGGCGAAGAGCCATGATGCACCGACCACTCCGGCCGCCAAGGATGACACGGTGACGTTCAACTTCGCCGTCACCAACACCGGCCTTGTCACACTCGACGTCGCCACCTTGCACATTGCCGACACGATGAGCGGCCTGTCAGCCGTCGTCTGCCCCACCACGGGCACGCTGGTCCACGGGCAGTCGGTCAATTGCACGGCCACCTACGCGCTGACACAAGCCGACGTCGACAACCGGAGCATCTACAACCCGTCGGCGATAGCCACGATTGATGACGTCAACGGCAAGACCGCCACGTCTGACCCGGTCGACGACACTGTGCCGCTGACCGGCTCGTCCGCGCTGACCCTGGAGAAGACTGTGACGCCCGACACTGCGTCAGCCATGGGCGACGTCGTCACCTACAGTTTCGAGGTCACCAACACCGGAACCTACACGCTGAAGAACATCGTCATCGACGAAACCGAATTCAGCGGCACGGGCACGCTGGGGACGCCGAATTGCCAGGTCACAGAGCTGGCCCCCCAAACCTCGACCACCTGCACCGTCAGCTACACGCTGACCCAGGACGACGTCGACGCGGGCACGGTGACCAACACGGCCATCGCCAAGGGCGATGCCCCCGACGGTTCCACCAAGCAGTCAAGCCCGTCCTCCGCCACGGTGACCATCACTCCCGCCCCGGCGTTCACGATCACAAAATCGGCTGATGCCACGGCAATGTCTGGGGCTGATGTGGCCGGCGACACTGTGACCTACAGTTTCACGGTCCACAACTCGGGCAATGTCACTATCAGCGGCATCGCGGTTGCTGACTCGACGAAGTTCAGCGGCGCTGACCCGTCGAAACTGTCCGCGGTGACCTGCACGCCAACGAGCCTGGCCCCAGGTGAGGACGCTTCCTGCACCGCAACCTATGTGGTTCAACAAGAAGACGTCGATACGGGCAGCATCGTCAACACCGCGACCGTGTCAGGTAATGGCCCCGACGGCACCCCGATCAGCCCAGTTGATTCGAACGAGGTGACCGTACCGTTCACCCCGGCACCGTCTTTGACACTCGTCAAGAATGCAACAGACACCGGTGACCCGGCGGTGCGGCCTCAACTCGGCGACCAGATCACCTACAAATACACGGTGACCAACAACGGTAACGTCACAATCAGCAACATCAGCATCGATGACGGCACCCGCCCGTGGACAGACGACCAGACCGTCGGGTTCTCCGGCACCGGCTCATTGTCGTCCATCACCTGCGAGGATACTTCGCTGGCACCGCATGCTTCGACGATATGCACGACTGACAGTCCGTACGTCGTGACGCAGGCCGACGTCAACTCGCAAATCCTGAACAACACGGCTGTCGCCCAGGGCACTGCCCCTGGCACCACGGACCTGACCTACTCGAACCCCGACTCGGTCACTATCCCGCAACAACCAGTGCCGGAGTTGACCCTAACAAAGACGGCCAACCCCGCGTCGACAATGCCAACCGCCGGCGGCACCGTGACCTACCAATTCAAGGTTCTCAACTCGGGCAACGTCACGATGAGCAACATCAGTATCGATGACGGCACCCGCCCGTGGACAGACGACCAGACCGTCGGATTCTCCGGCACCGGCAGCGCGCCGCAAGTCTCGTCCTGCACCTACAACGATGGCACGACCGCCGCCGATGTCAATAAGTTGACGCTCGACCCAGGCGACTGGGTAACCTGCACCGCCGACTACGCAGTGACGCAGACCGATTTCGATACCGGCACTCTGAAAAACACCGCGCAAGCACAAGGCTATGCACCCAACGCCACAGATCCGACACCGTCCAACCCGTCTAGCGTGACGTTGACGAGCACGCCTCAACCAGCCTTGACGGTTGACAAGATCGTCTCGTCGGCGACTTTGGCTGACGGGTCTGGGCCCGACTCAAGTGCATCCGGCATCGGCACCAATGCCGTCACCGGAACCCATTCCGGAGACAAGATCACATACCAGTTTGTCGTGACAAATACTGGCAATGTCACGTTGACTGATGTGAACGTAACCGACCCGATGCTAGCTGCCGCTGGTATCACGATTTCTTGCCCCGCGACGACACTGGTGCCTCAGGGCGACGCAGCTAGCCCGGCTGCCGGTTCGTCAACGACTTGCACCGCGTCTGGCGCGTACGTTGCGCCACAACCCGATATTGATGCGGGTCATTTCACGAACACGGCGACCGCTACCGGCTCGTCCCCCACCGGATCGAATGTGACCAACACCAGCCAGGCATCAGTGACAATAACCCCTGCGCCGGCGATCACGATCATCAAGTCGGTTAACCCCACGACAGTGGTGGCATCTGGCGATCAAGTCACCTATTCCTTCACAGTCGCCAACACCGGTGATGTCACGTTGACTAACGTGAGCGTGTCTGACCCGATGCTAACTGCTGCTGGTATCACGGTTTCCTGCGCTGACACGACACTGGTACCCCAAGGTAACCCGGCCAGCCCGGCGGCAGGCTCGTCAACAACTTGCACCACGTCTGGCCCGTATACAGCCAGCCAGGCTGATATCAACGCGGGTAGCTTCACGAACACGGCCACCGGCACGGGCAAGACCCCGACCGGTGCGAATGTGACCGACACGAACTCTGCCACGGTGACGGCAACCCCCGCCCCGGCGATCACCATCGTCAAGCATGCTGATGTTTCGACGGTTACGAATGCGAACGACAAGATCAACTACACGTTCACCGTGACCAATATCGGCAACGTGACGCTGGATCCTGTTTCGGTTGATGACCCGATGCTGGATGCAGCTGGCTTGTCCGTGACGTGCGATGCCACATCGCTGCTGCCCAAGGCTTCGACTGATTGCGCGGCTTCTGGGCCGTACGTTGTCAGCCAGGCGCAGATCGATGCCAATGCCCCGTTGGTTAATACGGCCACCGCGACTGGTACGCCTCCGAACCATGGCACCCCGGTAACCAACACAGACAAGGCAACGGTCACCCCGAACGGCGCGGCCAAGCTGACGTTGGTCAAGACAGCCGACCAATCAAATCATCTTGCAGTTGGCACAGCGGTGACTTACTCCTTCGTGGTGACGAATATCGGCAACCTGACGATTAACAACATTGCCATCGACGATTCAACGTTCGACGGCTCGGGCAGTGTGCCGACGATCACATGCCCAGCCACAACACTGGCTCCAGGTGCCAGCACGCTGTGCACGTCAAGCGCATACACGGTTACCCAGGATGACGTTAACCTTGGCCATTTGAGCAATACGGCAACGGCCACCGGTAAAGACCTGCAAGGCAATGATGTGACATCCAATGATTCGTCTTGGAATATCCCGCAACCGGCGGTCGGCGAGTTGACGGTGACGAAGGACGCCACAGAGTCGTCCGTTTCGGCGGCTGGCAATACCGTCCACTACACGTTGACCGCCACCAACACCACCAATGTGACATTGACCGGCGTCATCGTTAGCGACGGCGGCGTCACCAATAGCGCAACGCCGGCCACCACAACACCGGTGACGGTGTCTGGTTGCTATCTGGACGGCGACACGACAGCCACATTGGATAACAGCACAGGGTTCAGATTGGAGCCAGGTGACGTGGCCACATGCACGGCCACCTACACCGCGACGCAAGCTGATATCGACGCTGGCGGTCAACTATCCAACCCGGCAACGGCAACGGGCACACGCCCGGACAATACGGCGGTTGACTCCAACATTGCTACCGTCGATGTTCCGATCCAGCCCACCACGGGGCTCGCCGTCCTCAAGACGCCATCGCCACAAACGGTGACGGCGGCTGGCAATGTCTCGTGGACAATCAGCGCCACCAACACCGGTTCGGCGACGCTCAATGGCGTCAAGGTCTCTGACCCGGCTATGTCCAACGGCAACGCCGTGACAGTCACTAGCTGCACCGTCAACAGCACCAGCGTCAACAACACCGTCGGCTTTACCTTGGCACCGAAACAAGCCGCTGAATGCACCGCCACCTACACGGTGACGGCTGCTGACATAACCGCCGGTCGACAGTTGACTAATACCGCAACCGCTTCGGGCACCGCTATTGGCGGCACTGTTCTGGTGAATGGCAATGATTCGACCGCCACGGTTGACATCGCCACATTGGCCATCGCTAAGACCGCCAATATCGCCCGCGTCACCGCGGCTGGTCAGACAATCAGCTACACCATCACGGCCACCAACACCGGCTCGGTGACTTTGACTAACGTCAACGTCGTTGACGCTGGCGTGTCCAACACGGCTGGCGCGAACGTCTCCGGCCCGCTGAGCGTCACTTGCCCGGATGCGTCGGGTTGGAAGTTCGGCGTGGTTGGCACTTTGGCCCCAGGCGATTCGATCGACTGCACAGCGTCCTACAAGGCAACGCAGACCGATATCGACGCAGGCGGCAGCTTGACCAACCAAGCGACGGCCTCCGGCAATGACCCCAGCGGCGACCATGTCACCACGACGCCCGCCCAGGTGACGGTGCCGGTGCAGCCGTCCACTGGCACGCTGACAGTGACAAAGAAGGCCAGCATGCGCGGGACGTTGTCGGTCGGCAACACAGTTACCTATTCGTTTGTCGTGACTAACACTGGCGCCGTGACAATCAATGACATCGCCATTGATGATTCGACGTTCAGCGGCTCGTCGCCAATGCCTGCGATTACCTGCGCAGCCACAACCTTGGCGCCAGGCGACTCGACCACTTGCACGGCCGCCGCCTATACAGTGACCCAGGACGATGTGAACAGCGGCCATTTGAGCAACACCGCGACGGCCACCGGTACGGACTCCCAAGGCCGCGACGTGACCTCCAATGATTCATCCTGGGACATCCCGCAGCCGGCCGACGACTCGCTTGTCGTGACAAAGGTTGCCAACCAGACGTCGGTTGGGGCCGCCGGTGACAAGGTCAACTACACGATCACCGCAGTCAACAACGGCAATGTGACACTGCACGATGTGACGGTCAGCGATGCTGGCGTCACCAACGGCGCGTCCCCGTCAGTTACGACACCGTTGACGGTAGCGGGCTGCTATCTGAATGGCGACAAGACGAAGACCCTGGACAATACCACTGGCTTCATTCTGGACCCTGGCGACGTGGCCACATGCACCGCGTCTTACACGGCCACGCAGCCTGACATCGACGCTGGCGGCCATTTGACTAACCAGGCGTCAGCGACGGGCAAAGACCCCAGCAACGTTGAGGTGGATTCCAACGAGGCCCCGGCCAGCGTCAACGTGACGCCCACCAACAACCTAGTGGTTGCCAAGACTCCGGCATCTCAGACCGTCAAGGCCGCTGGCAACGTGACGTGGACCGTTACCGCAACCAACCGTGGTTCGGCGACGCTGACAGGTGTGAAGGTTGCCGATGCCACGATGTCTAACGGCGGCGCAGTGACGCTCACCGGCTGCCAGGTCGGCGACACATCAGTTGATAACACAGCCGGGTTCGATCTAGCACCGGGCGCTACCGCTAGTTGCACAGCCACCTACAGCGTCACGTCCGCCGACGTCGCCGCTGCGACACAACTGACCAACACAGCCAACGCCACCGGCACCGGCCCGAATAACACCACAGTGACGGCACCGAATGCCACGGCGACGGTTGACTTCGGTGGCCTATCGATCAGCAAGTCCGCTGATAAGTCGAGCGTCGCCACCAAGGGTGACGTGGTCACCTACACCATTACCGCCACAAACACCGGTAACGTGACTTTGACCGGTGTTAATGTGACCGATGCTGGCGTCACCAATGGCGCTGCGACTACATCACCGCTGACGATCACTAATTGCACCGTCGGTGGTACCGCAGTCACCAACGGCCAAATCATTTTGGCCGCACATGATGTGGCTACATGCACCGTTCAGTACACCGCCACCCAAGCCGATATCGACGCAGGCGGCAATTTGGCCAATGCGGCGTTGGCGTCGAGCCGGACACCCGACGGCCAGACCGTGTTGTCCAACACAGCCAATGCAACAGTGAATGTGACGCCGACAACCGGCCTGCAGGTCACCAAGACCACAGCGACGCAAACGGTATCCGCGCTGGGCGACGTGTCGTTCACCATCACGGCGATGAACACCGGCACGGCGACGCTGACAGGTGTTAAGGTGGCCGACCCCGGCATGTCGAATGGCTCCGGCCCGTTAACAGTAACCGATTGCCAGATTGGCACAGCGTCGGTGGACAACACCGCTGGCTTCGATCTGGCGCCGAATGCCACCGTCACATGCCAGGCGACGTACACCGTCACCCAGGACGACCTGAATGCTGGTGGCACGTTGACGAACACCGCCAATGCCACAGGCACCGGCCCCAATAACACGGCGGTGAAATCGAATGACGCCACCGCTACTGTTAGCATCACACAGAACCCGGAGTTGACACTGCTCAAGACGGCCGACGACAACAACGCCCTGACCGCTGGCGGCAAGGTGAACTACTCGTTCCTGGTGACCAACACGGGCAATGTGACTGTGAGCAATATCACCATCGACGATTCGACGTTCAGCGGCTCGCCAGCCGTCGGCAATATCACTTGCCCGACCACTACGCTGGCGCCGACCGAGTCCACCACCTGCACGGCTGACGCCGCGTACACAGTGAGGCAGGCCGACGTCAACGCCGGCACCTTATCGAATACCGCCACAGCCAATGGCACGGCCCCAGACGGAAATACGCCAGTGCCGTCCGGCCCGTCGAGTTGGAACATTCCGCAGACGCCGAATGCGTCTGTCGCCATCGTCGAAACTCCGAGCCAAGCAAGCGGCCTGAAAGCCGGCGACAAGCTGACATTCGACGTCACTGCCACCAACAACGGCAACGTCACATTGACCAATGTGACGGTCGCCAATCTGGCCGCCGGTTGGACGGGCACCGGGCCGATGCCTGACATCGACCCAACCAGCATCAAGGTCAACGGTGTCGCCGTCGTCAATGGGCAATTCACATTGAACCCGGGCGATCAGGTCACCTACACCACACTGCCGTACACCGTGCTGCAGGCTGACGTCGACAACGACATACCGCTCGCCAACCAAGCGTCGGTCGTCGGCACCCCGCCGTCCTCAGCAGGTGTCGTGCAGGTCACGGCCAACACGACCGCCTCGGCCACAATAGCGGCAGCCAGTGCACACGTGGCGATCACCGAGACACCCAGTCAATCCAGCGGATTGAAGGCCGGTGACCCACTGACGTTCAACATCGTGGCGACTAATAATGGCAACGTGACACTTAACAATGTGTTCATAGCCAATGACCCAGCCAGTTGGACGGGCAGCGGCCCGATGCCAGGTTTGACAACATTCCTGGTTGACGGCGTACCGGTTGTCAACGGTCAGTTCTCGTTGGCGCCAGGTCAAAGCGTCACCTGCGTCACCACGCCTTATATAGTGACGCAAGCGGACGTCAACGCAGGCAAGCCGATATCCAACCGGGCGACTGTCACAGGTAACCCGCCACGCGGACTCAACCTGGCAGCGGTCTCGGCCGCCGCGGCTGTTCCCGCAACAACGGTGGCAGCACCGGTGCCAGCCCCGGCGCCAACGCCAGCGCCAACCAACTATGTGGTGCAGACCGGTGGCACCTTGGCCACCGGCAGCCCGATATGGGCACTGTTGCTGCTGGCCGCCATCGGCGTCGTCATAGGTGCCGCTGGACTGCGGAGGCGGTCACAGCAGGCATAAAGTCACGCGGCTGCGCACAGAGCGACGGACGTTCTCGTTGTTCTGTGCGCAGTTGCATGAGTAAGACACTTTTCTGCAGCCTGTTGTCAGCAAGAACGACGACCGCCCCTACCCTCACAAAAACTGTCAGTGGGTCATGCCAGACTGTAATGCATGAGTGTTTGGGTATTTGTAGCGCTGGCCGTCGGTCTCGTCGCGGGCGTCGTTGTAGGGCTATTGATCGGGCGTTCCGGCGCATCCGCGACAGCGGCTGGGCAGGCGGCTGACGTCGAGCGCATGCGTGCCGACATGGCCCAGTCAAGGGGCGATGCCTCGCAAGCCCGGGCTGAACTGGCCGCCGCCCAAACTGGCGCGGCAGAGGCCCGTCAGATGGCGGCTGAGGCCCGCACCGAGGCTGAAGCAGCCAAAGGGCGCCTAGCCGAGGCCCAGTCCGCTACAGCGGCGGCCGCCGCTCAGCGTGACGCCGCCCTGGCTCGCGTCGCCGACAGTGCCAAGGACCGTGAAGCCCTAGTGGCTCAGTTCAAGGCGTTGTCCGCCGAAACATTGGCTGAGCAGGGCAAGCGGGCCGACGCAACGGCCCAGGAGCGCCTGCAGCGCACTGAGGCGCTGATGACGCCCGTCACCCAGAACCTGACGGCCCTGCAAGACCGCCTGACGCAGGTCGAAAAGGAACGCGCCGCGATGGCGGCCGAGCTGCGCCAACAGGTGGTTACTGTCGTCAACACGTCGGAAAACCTGCGGCGTGAGACATCCGGCCTGGCCACGGCCCTACGCAAGCCGCAGGTGCGCGGCGCTTGGGGTGAGACGCAGTTACGCCGGGTCGTCGAAATCGCTGGCATGGTCGATCACGTCGATTTCGCCGAGCAGCAGACCACCCTGACCAGCGCCGACTCGGTCGCTCGGCCTGACATGAAGGTGATGCTGGGTGACGGCAAGTTCTGCTACGTCGACTCCAAGGTGCCGCTGTCGGCCTTCTTAGACGCCCAGGACTCCGAGGACGAAACGGAGCGCACAGCCAATATGGAAAAGTTTGCCGCCAACGTTCGGACACACATCAACCAGCTGTCTGACAAGACCTACTGGAAGGCGAATCTCGGCACCCCCGAGTTCGTCGCCCTGTTCATACCATCGGAGTCGCTGTATGCGGCGGCATTGGCGCAAGAGCCGGACCTGATGGAATACGCCGGCGCGCGCAATATCGTTCTAACCAGCCCGACCAGCCTGATAGGCCTGCTGCGGGCCGTGGCCTACGGCTGGAAGCAGTCGCAACTGGCCGACGCTGCGGCCGACATAGCCACGCTTGGCCGCGAACTCTATGACCGCCTATCGACGTTGGGCTCGCGGGTCGACGACCTGGGCAAGTCGATCACCCGGGCCGTCAGCAACTACAACGAGATGGTCGGCTCACTGGAGGGACGAGTCCTGGTGACGGCCCGCCGGATGGGCGAATTACAGGGTTCAGCCAAGGCCCTGGAGGCCCCTCGCCAAGTGGACAAAGCCCTTCGGACCATCAGCGCGCCGGAACTGGTCGAGAGCGCCCCGCCCGCCCTAGAAATGCTGCCCGGCGCCGCCTGAGGTTGCGCCTCCGATTCGCTCTGCGATGCCTGTCGACGCTGACTTCCCACAGGAAAGTTCCGCCAAGACGGCACCCCAAGGCCGCGATAACCCCTCACTAAGTCGTCGAGTCTCAGTCGAGATGCTTCAGGGTAAGCTGCAGACGGTCACCAGTGGCCGTCGTCGTCGTGCCTTCCAACCAAACCGACCAGGGCCTGTCGGAATCCGTTTCGATGGTGACGTGGTTGCCCGCTCGCACGATCCGGAACTGGACATCGGACGCCCCCACTCCAGCGTCCTCAGCAGGGATTACTAACGTTTCGTCATGACCGTCAGCCAGCTCGTGCAAGCGTAACGTGACGCCATCAGCCCAATCGTATTCTGGCGTGTCGTCGCGGCTGCCAATCGGCAGCACCGAATCGGGACGTACCAGCAGCGGTAACGACAGCATGTCATGCACCTGGTGTCGCCAACCGCCACCCTGCACTGCGTGGTCGTCAAGCAACGACGACCAGCACCCGTCCGGTACGTAAACGTCCACTGCCCCATCCGCCGAGAACACAGGCGCGACAAGCAAAGACGGTCCGAGCATGTATTGCGTGTCGATGTCGCTGCAAGCCCGATCAGATGGGAATTCGAGTGCCATCGGCCGCATAATTGGCGCACCACTGTCGCGGGCTTGGCGCGCGCAGACGGCTAAATACGGCATGAGACGCAACTTGAGCCCAACAAATCTCCGCGCAACTTCGACTGCCTCGTCACCATACAGCCAAGGCAGTCGCATTGAGCCGGAGCCGTGCAGCCGCGAATGAGAACTTAATAGCCCAAAGGCCAGCCAACGGCAAAACACATCGGCTGGCGGCATGCCCTCGAAACCGCCGATATCGTGGCTCCAATACGCGAATCCCGACATGGCCAAACTGAGGCCACCACGCAGCGTCTCCGCCATTGAGGCGAAAGATGACAGGCTATCACCACCCCAGTGAACGGGCTGCCGCTGTCCGCCGACGGTCGCTGCACGCGCGAAGACAAGGGCCTGGTTATCACCTCGCTTGTGTCGCAAAAGGTCGTACACCGTCTGGTTATAAAGCTGAGCGTACCAATTGTGCATCCGGTGAGGATCCGAACCGTCGAACCACGCCACGTTGTCAACCGGAATGCGTTCACCGAAGTCCGTCTTAAAACAGTCAACGCCCATATCGAGAATCGCTTCTAGTTTGCTTACCCACCAGTCACGGGCCGCCGGATTTGTGAAGTCGACAATACCCATGCCGGCCTGCCACATGTCCCACTGCCAAACGCTGCCATCTTCCCGCTTCAGCAAATATCCACGCTGAGCACCTTCGGTGAAAAGCGGGGAGCGTTGGGCAATGTACGGGTTGATCCACACACAGATCTTCAGGCCTCGCCTATGCAGCCGTTCGAGCATCCCAACTGGGTCAGGGAAAACGCGAGAATCCCACGTGAAATCGCACCATTGGTATTCGCGCATCCAGAAGCAGTCAAAATGGAAAACGGACAACGCAATTCCGTGCCGATCCATTTCATCAATGGCCGCCGTCACCGTTGTCTCGTCGTAGTCCGTTATGAACGAAGTCGACAGCCACAAACCATATGACCAAGCCGGCACCAGCGGAGCCCGTCCTGTCAAAGCAGTGTAGCGGCGCAGCACGTCCTTCGGGGTTGGACCGGCGATCATGTAATACTCGAGCACCTGGCCAGGTACCGAGAACTGAACAGCCTCGACCGATTCAGACCCGACCTCAAAACCGACTTTTTCCGGATGGGCGACAAGCACACCGTACCCAGCACTCGAAATATAGAACGGAATCGACTTGTACGCTTGTTCAGAGGCTGTACCGCCATCCTCGTTCGAGATGATGACACTCTGGCCATTCTTCACGAACGGAGTGAAGCGCTCCCCCAGCCCGTAGATTCTTTCGCCAACCCCGAGCGTTAACTGCTCACGGACGTAACATGACGAATCGTCGCCCCCGAGTAGGGTGGGTCCATCGCCAACCGAGCCGGGGTCGACCGTCAGAAACGCCAATGCACGCCCAAGTGAACTCGTCACCTCCTTGCCGTCCACCAGGTACCGCACAGCCCAAGCGCCTGCCTTGTCCACCCGCACCGACAGTGCACCAGCGGAAAGCACGGCGCACTCATCCGTTACATGAGCTTCGCCCACCCCGTCGCCAGGCTCTGCGAGATCGAACCAAGGCCCGCGCTCAACGGCCCCGGATAAATGCTCGGCTCTCACTCTGACGACGCCATCGGCCACCGCCGTGAAGCTCAAAGTCAATAGAGCCCGGTTGAGGGTATCGCCCCTGGACGCGATGGGCTTGGTGGCAGCGTACACCGTGAGTTGGGAGCCGTTAGCCTGAGCTGAGTCGACTTGAACCGCGTGAAGCGCCGAAACGCCGGGCCGCAGCAGCCACATGCCATCAGAGAATTTCATGGGAGTCTTTCCAACTAGAATCGGTCATTTCATTGCTCCGACTGTAATACCACGGGTTAGGGTGCGCTGGAAGATCAAGAAAAAGATAAGTGTTGGGATAAGCGATACCAAGGCTCCAGCGTTCAGCGTCGGCACATCCAGAAGACGGTCGCCCTGCATGGCCGACAGCGCGATTGGCACTGTCTGACTGCCGGAGGATGTTAGCATCACCAGTGGGATGAAGAACTCATTCCACGTCCAGATGAAGAAAAAGATCATCAGAACCGAACATGTGGGCCGCACTATGGGGAAGACGACGCGCCACAGTATTGCCCAGCGGGACGCTCCGTCGATCTGGGCCGCCTCGAGCAAAGCCCTTGGAAACGTGCCAAGCACGGACGCTAGCAAGTACGTCCCGAACGCTGACTGGATGACCGTGAAGATAATCACGATGGACCATCCAGAATCGCCCAGGTGAGCCTTTTGCGCCATCATGAACAGTGGATAAATCAACACCTCTTGCGGAAGCATGTTTGCCAGGAGAAATACCCCAACAATCCAAAGGCGCCCCTTCACTCGGCCAATACCAAGCCCATACGCAGACAGCAGCGATAGCGCTGTGCCGAACAGAGCCACTAGCGACGATATCCAAATCGAATTCCACAGCTTGACTCCAAAATCAGTCCGGGTCCAGAACGTCACTACACCTTGCCAATAGAACGACCGTGGGAATGAAAGTGGGCCGAACTGTGAATAATCGGCAGGTGATTTGAATGCGTTTGCCAGCATTATCAGCAGCGGCGAAATCATGAGCAGCGCCCCTACTGCAACAAGTACTAGTACGACCCACTGCGCTGGTGTCCGCGGTCTGCGACGTGTCATTCCGTCACCTCGTCATCCTTGGCGGCACTGCGGTTCTGCAACACTTGGATCACCGATGCGACGATGATGATAATGATCGTTAGCACAGTGGCGATCGCCGCACCGTATCCGACCTTAGATTTGTCGAAGAAATTCAGGTATGAATAATAGGATGGCACCAGTGTAGAAGACTCTGGCCCGCCCCTTGTCAATACGTAGATCGGCGCAAAGACCTTCAGCGCGGCAACTGTACAGGTGAGCGTGATAACAAAGGTTTCGGGCTTTATCTGTGGAATCGTGATTGCCCGGAAACGGGCCGCCCAACTCGCGCCATCAAGCTCGGCTGCCTCGTATAATTCGGGATCAACCCTCGACAACGCCGACATGAATATTACTGTCGGATAGCCTATCTGTATCCAAATCAGCACGAACATCACGGACGGCAGGGCAAGCGTCGTCACGCCCAACCAATTAGGCAGGTTGGTTACACCGATGGCATGCAGTATCTGGTTGAGCGCACCGGTCTGGGCGTTTAGTATCCAGTTCCACAAGATGCCCGCAACTGTGATCGGCAATATCTGGGGAAGGTAATATGTCGCCCGCAAGAAGCTTGCCGTGCGTCCTCCCCAATGTTTACCGACATAATCAAATAGGACGGACGCGAGGATCAGGCCGATCAGCGTCGGAATTATCACCATTGCAACGATCATTGCAACAGAGTTCGAGAAACTTCGCCAGAAGTCGGCGTCATGTAATAGGTTGGCGTAGTTCTGCAACCCTATCCACCGCATTGGAGCCCGTCCACCCTTCCATGAGTGCATCGAATACCAAAGGTTGAGGACGAACGGAATCACGATGACGAGGGCGAACGTGGCTAACCCGGGAAGAAGGTACAGCCAGTAACCAGCTGTGCGCCTGCTGTCTGCAGACTTCATGGCTTCTCCTTCCCGGGCTTTCCGTTTGCGAAACACTGATCAATAGTGCTTACTTGGCAATTTCCAGGCTATCAACCGCCCAGGATATCCTGCTTACCTGAGGCGTAGAAGGTTCCGAGAGTTGACAACACGTCAGTAGATGACTTCGTTCCATTGACTATCGATTGGAAGCCACTGACGAGTTGATCGTAGAACCCGGCCACCGGCCAGTCCGGGTAGAATGCCAGTTCATCATTCTGGACAGCCGTCTGGAAGTTCTGCGTGAAAACCTTTGTGGCAGGGTCCGTGATGCTGGAGGGGTCGCCAGAAACGGGTAGTCCGCCATTCTGCCCAAGGATGTTCTGCACCTCTGGCCGCAGCGTGGTGTCGATGAAATCGTAGGCCAAATCCTTGTTTTTCGCCGACGCCGGCACAACCCAGAGGTTGCCTGACGATCCAGCGGTGTACTTGTTGCCCGGGAATAGGAACTGGCCCCAGTTGAACTTGACCTCAGTCTGCAGACGCCCGAACCACCAGGAGCCCGAAACCATGATTGGATACTTGCCGGCAATGAAGGCCGTACCCATATCCTCGGCAGTTAGCCCGGCTGAATCCTGGGCAATGTATCCCTTGGTGACCCAGTCACGCAGCGTGTTAGTTGCGTTGACCATCTCCTGCGATTGCCAATCTACGTCGTTAGTGAACAGCTGATACGAGTTGATCCAGTCTCGATTGACTTGCGAGAGCAACAGCTCATACCAGTACTGCATCATCGGGTATTCGGCGCCAGCCGACGCCAACGGCGTGACCCCGGCAGACTGGAACGTCTGCAAGCAGTTCACGAATTCGTCCATCGTCGTCGGCACTTGGAGGTTGTACTGGTCGAACATGTCTTTGTTGTAGTAGACGGTGACATATTCGCCATAGTTTGTGACGCCATACCAGTCGCCTGAGCCCATGAGGCCCTTGTCGTCATACATGGCCGTCGTGGCAAGGCTGCCGGTGACGATCTTGTCCCAGCCACGCTGCTTGACGATGTCCGTCAGAGGGGTGAGTAGGCCCTGCGAAGCCAACTGGCCTGCCGTCGCGTTACCTTTGTTGTATTCCATAACATCTGGCACAGAGTCGCCCGTCAGGATGATCTTTGCATTCTTCTGGATCTGCTCAAACGTCTGGGCCTGAACGTTGACCGTGACACCGGGGTGTTCGTCCTTAAAGATCTGCACAGCCTGAGCCCATGCCTTGCCCATGGCTGAATCGTCCGCTTCGTAATCCCAAACGGTCAACGTGCGGCCCGTATAGTCCGTGGTCGACGCGCTGGTAGAACTGCTTGGCGACGCCGTAGGCGAAGTGCAGCCGACAAGCATCAGCGGCGTCAAGGCGAGTGCCATCAGTGCGACGCCTTTCTTGCGATGTGACATGTGATTACCTTTCCGGTCCAGAATGGACCATTGTTTTGTTTTGACTCGTTACAGTTTTAGGGGCGGCTGCCAGACTGTCGCCTTCGGCGAATATGCATGGAATCAAGCGAAGACGGTCATGGCGCGGTTCACCGGCGATAACCTCGATCAACTCATGTACGGCCGTCGCGCCGATCAGATGACCCGGTACCTGCCATGATGTCAGCGGCAGATAGCTCATCGTCGCAATCACGGGGGATGTCACAATGCCGACCACCGACACGTCGTCTGGGATACGCCGACCACGCCGGGCAAGTTCGGAAACCACTCCAAAAGTTGCGGTCTCATTCAGAGTGACGAAGGCGGACGTTGCGGCATCTCGCCCGAGCACCTCGGCAACAGCAGCCTGGCCAGCTAAAGGCGAATCATCGCATGGTATGTGCTGAACACTCAGCCCATATCGGTCCGACTCCGTCAGAAACGCATCACGAGTGCGCACCGCGGCACCATACTGCTCATCCAACCTTGCCGCCGAGTGATTGATCAACGCAACATGGGTATGCCCCAAAGCCACAAGACGGGCGAGAGCGTCAGTCACTGTTGCGTCAAAGTCGGTATCGACCCAAGATCTCCCAACCAAATCGGCCGTCCGTCCGATCATTGTGAATGGTGTGCCAGCCTTTTCAAGAGCCTCAATGCGATGGTCGTCCAGCGCCACCTCCATGACGAGCACTCCATCGGCCAATCGCTCACGCACCAGGCGCTCGACCTTTTCGGACTCCTCGTTTGCGAACGGCCATACCACCAGGCTGTAGCCATATGCTTCTGCTTGCTCTGTGGCACCGGCGATGAATTGACCTATGGTCGCGCCCAAACCACCGTCACTGGGTGGGAGTATCAGTGCCAGAACATAGGATCGACTGCCAGCCAGCGTTCGGGCAGCGGCGTTACGGGTGTAGCCGAGTTCGCGAACGGCTGCCATGATACGTTCCCGGGTGGCATCGGTGATAGGGCGGTTCTGGTTGAGAGCGTAGGACACCGTTGAGACGGACACGCCGGCCTTTGCCGCTACGTCCTTTATCGTCGTCATTGACGGCTCCTTTAGCTTCGTTGCCGATACGACTCGCATGAAAACAATCATCGAATCGTTTCATCGAAACGCTTCGATGATGATTACGTTAGGCCGCTCTCAGAAATCGTGTCAACCTTTTGGGCCAATAGTTACCGAATTGTGATCATCTTCATGCGGAGCACCATCTTCCAGCAAGTCTCTTTTCTGCCTACTAGATTGTCTCTTTTCTGCCTACTAGATTGTCTCTTTTCTGCCTATTCACGCGTAAAATTGCACCCATGAACTATCGAAAGCGAATCGCCGACGCCGAGTTATCGGATGCACTCTGCCGGGCCGGGGCCGTTCTTATCGAAGGCGCCAGGGGTTGTGGTAAGACATCCACTGCGCAGCGGGCAGCGGGCAGTGTCGTCCGCGTGGACGTTGATCCGAGTATTGACCTCTACCTGCAGACGGAGCCAGACCGCGCTTTACAAGGGGCGACACCTCGGCTGCTTGACGAATGGCAACGCCAGCCAGCGCTGTGGGACCTTGTCCGCCGCGCCGTGGACGACCGCGGAACCCCTGGCCAATTCATCCTGACTGGATCAGCAATGCCGGACCCGGCTGTGCCTCGACACTCGGGAGCCGGACGGTTTTCAGTGCTCCGCATGCGGCCGATGACGCTTTGGGAGTCCGGCTACAGCACGGGCGAGATCAGTCTGCAAGCTATCGCCAGTGGCAGCCACGTCCCGTCCGTCGACGCATCATCACATGACCTGCAAGATTGGGCAGAGATCATCTGCCGGGGTGGCTGGCCTTCCACTCTAGACTCATCACTTCACAACGCTCTGGCATATGTTAGCGACTACCTGGAGTTAATCGTCCATGCCGACGTCAGTGAAGTCGCCGGAGTCCGCCGAGACCCCGGGCGCGTTTCACGCCTAATAGCATCGCTGGCGCGCAATGTGTCAGGAGAAGCTGGCATCGCTACACTCAGCCGAGACGCCGGCGACGCCAACAGCCCGCTCAGCCGCGACACCACCGCACGCTACCTTGAGGCGCTGGAACGTCTCATGGTCATCGAACCGTTACCAGCTTGGCAGACGGCATTACGAGACTCAGCCACTCTGCGAAAAGCACCGGTATGGCATTTCGTCGACCCATCACTGGCCCCGGCCACGTGGGGCGCATCGCCAACTCAACTCGTCGCTGAACCAAAGACTCTGGGACTGTTATTTGAGTCATTGGCGGTACGGGATCTCCGCGTGTATGCAAGCGCAAGCCGAGGTCGCCTTTTCCGCGCCCGGGATTCAGCTGATCGGGAAACCGACGTCATCATCCAATACCCTCAGGGCTGGATCGCCTGCGAAATCAAGCTGGGTATGCGCCAAGCTGAGCAGGCGGCATCAACGCTGGCTCGATTCGTGAGCATCGTTGATACTCAAACGGTCGGCCCCTGCCTAGCTCGACTGGTTATCGTTGGCGCGGGGCCAAGCTACCGACTTGCTGACGGCACGTATGTGACCCCGCTATCGGCACTGAAGCCATAGGGAAACAAAAAGGATCAGTGTGTCCTTAGCTGTCACGCACCTACCAGATCTTGATGCGCTGATCGGGCGGAAGCCACATGCCGTCGCCTTCGTGCACGCCGAATGCCTCGACGAACTGCGGCAGATTCTTGGCCACCTGGTTACAGCGATGCTCCGACGGTGAATGCGGGTCAACGGCAGCCAACTGACGGGCGAACTCGGGCCTGTCCTTGCCTTGCCACACTGTCGCCCAGTTAAGGAACAGCCGCTGGGCTGGTGTGCATCCGTCAATCGGCGTGTCATCGTCGGCCAGGCCGTCCGCCTCGCGGGCGATCGTCCAGGCCAAATAGGCTATGGAAAGCCCACCTAGATCGCCGATGTTCTCGCCCAGCGACAGCTTGCCGTTGAGGTGCACATCGGGTGCTGCCGCCGGGCTCAACGCGTCATACTGGGCGACCAGCCCGGCCGTCCGGGCCTCGAAAGCAGCCCGGTCGGCGTCCGTCCACCAATCCCGCAACGTGCCGGTGGCGTCTGTCGTCGAACCCTGGTCGTCGAACCCGTGCCCAATCTCATGGCCGATAACACCACCGATGCCGCCATAGTTGACAGCATCGTCTGCCGCCGGGTTGAAGAACGGCGGCTGCAATATCGCCGCCGGAAAGACGATCTCGTTGCGCAGCGGGTGATAGTAGGCATTGACGGTCTGCGGGTACATCTCCCACTCGTCGACGTCAACCGGGCCCATCGCCTGCTTGGTGCGGTAGTCGAACTCGAAGCAGTTGGCCGCAATGACATTGCCAACCAGATCGTCCGCCACCACAGTCAGCGCAGAATAGTCACGCCAGCGGCTAGGGTAGCCGATTTTGGCGCGGAACCCTGCCAGCTTCTTCAACGCCTCGGCTTTCGTCTGCTCGCCCATCCAGTCAAGCGCCACGATCGAGCGCCGATAGGCCTCGAGCAGGTTGGCCACCAGCTTGTCGGCCGCCGCCTTCGCGTCCGGCGGAAAGTGCTTCTGCACATACAGACGACCGATCGCCTCACCCATGACGGCCTCCGCAAAGCCGACGCCGCGCTTCCAGCGTTCGCGGTTGACGGGCGTCCCCTGCAAGGTGCGGCCGAAGAATCCGAACCGCTCGTCGACGAATGCCGCACTCAAGTATGGCGACAGGCGCCGCACCGCCGCCCAGCGGGCCCAACTGCGCCACGCCGGCAGCCGGTCCGGTGTCACCAACGCCGCCACCCCGGCCGGGAAAGTGTCTTGGGCGTTGACAACCTCAGCGATGTTGGCCGCATCAAGCCCGGCGGCAACCCTCAGACCATCCCAGTCGATACCGGGCGTGGCGGCAGTGAACTCGTCCCAAGTTTGTAGGTGATACATCTGGACGAGGTCGCGCAGCCGCACCTTGTCCCAGTGGACGGCGGCGATCGCCGTCTCCATGTCGAAGGCAGCCTGGGCTTGCTCAGCGGCGTCAACCACCCCGGCCAGCGCCAAAGACCGCTCGATGTGTGCCAGGTACTCCTTGCGAATGTCGGCATGCTGATCGAGCCGGTAATACTCCTCATCCGGCAGCCCGATACCGCTTTGGCCGATGAACATCACATATCGGCTGGGGTCGCCAGGGTCGGCGTCACGGTCAATGTCGATCGCCGAGCCCAGCCCGTTGCGCATCGCCCAGCCCCAATAGGCCGTCAGCCCCGCCGCCGAATCGATCGCGTCGATGCGCTGGAACGCTGGCTCCAGCGGCGCCGCACCCAGCTCGTCCGCCCGCGCCTCGTCCATAAACGACGCAAAGAGCGCCGCGATCTTGGACGCCTCACTGCCATCGCCGCCTGCGCCCAGCCCCGTGATGATGTTGCGCACAGCTAGCTCCGACGCCTCCCTTAACCCCTCGAAGGCACCCCAGCGTGGACGATCGTCCGGTATTTCGGTGCTCGCCAGCCAGCGTCCATTGACGTGACGGAACAAATCTTCGGTCGGTGGGGTGTCGGCGTCGAAGTCGGCAACATTAAGCACAGTGGATTCCATAGAAAAAGGATAGCAACAGCTGCCCAAAGCGGTCGGTCCTAAGCGAAGGCGATAGGTGGGCGAAAGCCGAGTGACAGCTTTGGACACGACACTCTGGTGACATTAAATGCCACCGACCAGGTTCTCCATGTGAGGGCCCTACATTGACGTGCCGAAATCTGGTAGAGTCATACACATAGTTACCCGCCGGCCTCCGGGCCTGGCGGGCCTTTCATTACTAGGAGTCACGCCGTGGCGACGCTTCCCCTACGAGTCCACCTCTTTATGGACTACCAAAACGTTCACCTAACAGCACACGAGACATTCGGTAAGCCAGGCGCACAACCACACACCTCACTTATTAGCCCAGGTCACTTCGCTGACGCCGTCAACCAAGCCCGGCTGAACGCGAACCGGCCAGGCAGCATCACCAGAGTGCTTGTGTTTCGCGGCCAGCCTTCCCAAGCCCACGAGCCTGAACAGAACCGCCGCAACCGCATGCAGGCCTCTGAATGGATGCGCGACCGGCGCGTCCAGGTAGCCGTCCGGCAGTTGAAATACCCGCCAGCCTGGCCCAGCGAACCGGCCAGGGAGAAGGGTGTCGACGTGATGCTCGCAGCCAATTTCATCAAAGATGCAGCATTGCGAATGGCAGACGTGGTTATCCTGGCGTCACGCGACACCGACCTTGCGGCCGCCCTTGAGGTGGCGAGCGACCTGCCCAGTCCGCCCATCATCGAAGTCTGCAACTGGACTGGATCAGGAAGACTGGCGTCAACCCGCACCAAACCTTGGTGCACCATGCTGGACGAAAGCGCCTACCAGCAATCCCTCGACCCGCGGCAGTACTAGCTGTTATCCGAGAGACGTCCCACTGACAAACGACCTCATGGTTGCCGAATAGGTCCGTGCCGTCGTCATGACGACTCTCCGTTTTGAGCAGTTTACGACAAAGCTTGCTGGGGTCTACGCGGACGATCATTGCCTCACTGTCCACCACCCAAAGTTGGATAGTCGTCAACAGCAGGATCTACATAGCATGACGAGAGTGACTCAACCGTCTAGGCTTGATACATGCCCTTTGCAACCTTGCCGCGACGCCTGCTGGGCGAGTTGGCGGCGGCTTGGCGGGTACGCCACGTGCGGCAGGGGTTGTTGGGCACATTTCTGATCGCCGTTGGCGCATTGTCGCCGGCCTATTTGCCGCGAGTCTCGCCTTGGTGGGCTTGGCTGACCCCCCTTCATGCCAACGGCACGGTGTGGCGCGTCGGCGGCACACTGCTAACCATGCTTGGCGCATTGGTGCTAGTGGACGCCTGGTTCAGGATGCGCCCGGCGAGCCCGTACGACGACGAACCGGACCGTCCCTGGACCGGTTTGAAGGACGGGCTTAGGCACTGGTGGGCCGAGATCAACACTGCCACAGCGCCGGTTGCTGCCGGGCTCAGCCAGCCAATGGCCTGCCGCGGTTGGGCAGCCCTGTTCTGGTGGTCGTTACCGCTTCTGGTGGCGCCGCCCGTCTTCAGCCAAGACGCCTATAGTTACGCCGCACAGGGGTGGATCGTCCACAACGGCCTTGACCCGTACGCCGTTGGCCCAGGAATGTTGCCTGGCGGTTTCGCCGACCAGGTGGCCAGCGAGTGGCGCATGACGCCTGCCCCCTATGGCCCACTGTCCTTGCGTATCAGCCAACTGCTGGTGGCGGTGTGCGGCTACTCGCCGTATCTGTCGGCTTGGGCTGAGCGACTGCCAGCGCTGATCGGCGTCGTCATGCTGGGCGTCTTTCTGCCGCGCATCGCCCGCCAAATGCGCGTGGACGAGCACTTCGCCGCCTGGTTTGCATTACTGAACCCGATGCTCGTCATCTCGTTCATCGGCGGTGCCCACAATGACGCGTTGATGATGGGTTTCGTAGTCGTCGGGGTGTGGGTGGCCGGGCGTGGGCTTGACCGGCTCAGAACGGGGACGGATCCCGCGGCTGACGCGCAGGATGACGGGGTTAGGAAATCCAACCTTTGGTGGCTGCTTGGCGCAGTTGTCGTCGGCATCGGTGCGACGGTCAAACAGCCAGCCCTGCTGGCTGCCCTCGCACTACCGCTGATCACCCGTCCTTGGACGTCCTGGGCTTGGCGCGACACGCTCACAACCATCGGCCGGGTGCTCGCCAGCTTGGCCACCGCCACAGCAACATTCATCATCGTCAGCTTGTTATGCCGTCTCGGCTTCGGTTGGGTCAACTCGGTCAGCGTGCCGGGGCGCTCGCTGACCGTCGCGCCGTTCACCCTGTTGGGTGTGGCAGCCGAGCACGTCGCTGGGTGGTTTGGCATCGCGCTGAACCAGACGCACACCGTCGCCATGGCCCGTGGCGCGGGAATCGGTTTTGGCGCCATCTTGATCGTTTTCCTGGCGTTGACGCTGGCCCGCCGCCGTCCGATCGCTTTCCTGGCTTGGGGCTATCTGGCCGCCGCCATCACCGGCCCGGCACTGCGAAGCTGGTATGTGCAATGGTCAATCACGCTGCTGCCGTTGACAAACCTCAGCCGCACGATGGTGCGCGTCTCCGTGTGGGGAATATTGGTAATGTTCGGGTTCGACGCAGTGTTCATGTCGATGCGCAACTCTGCCGTGGCTGTGTGCGTGGGCGCACTGTTGGCAATAGCCTGGGTTGCGTGGAACCATCTTCCGCTGGTCAAAAGGAGCGAATTATGACCCAAGACGTAACCCCTGACGTGCTGGCTGCCCGCTACGCGACGCCCACGCTGCGGGCCCTCTGGCACCCCGCCAATAAGGCTCGGGCCGAACGCCGCCTCTGGGTGGCCGTCATCAAGGCACAGCGCGACGCCGGTGTCAGCTTCGGCGGCGACTCCCCCGACGAGGTCATAGCCGCCTACGAAGCTCACCTGGACGACGTCGACCTAGCCTCAATCGAGGCCCGCGAGCGGTTGACGCGCCACGACGTCAAGGCCCGCCTGGAAGAGTTCGACGCCCTGGCTGGCTTCGAGCACGCCCACAAGGGCATGACATCGCGTGACCTTACGGAAAACGTCGAGCAGTCGCAGATTCTGGCCTCGCTTGGCCTGATGCGCCAAAAGGCGGTTGCCACTTTGGCGCGGCTGGCCGATCTGGCCGTCCAATATGACGCGACACCGATCGCCGCGCGGACGCATAACGTCGCCGCACAGGTAACCACGCTGGGAAAGCGCTTCGCCACTTGCGCGGACGAGTTGCTGGTGGCGCTCGCCCGCCTGGACGATCTGCTGGCCCGCTACCCGCTGCGCGGCGTCAAAGGGCCCGTCGGGACGGCCCAGGATATGCTCGATTTGCTGGACGGCGACGAGGCCAAGCTTGACGCGCTGGAGGCTGCGCTTGCCACCCAGCTTGACTTCCGTCACCGCTTCGCATCGGTTGGCCAGGTGTACCCGCGCAGCCTCGATTTTGACGTTGTCTCATGCCTGGTGCAGCTGGCGGCGCCGCTGGCGTCCCTGGCGCTGTCGATCCGTCTTATGGCAGGAAACGAGCTTGTCAGCGAGGGTTTCAAAGAGGGCCAGGTGGGCAGCTCGGCGATGCCGCACAAGATGAACACCCGCTCGTGTGAGCGCGTGGGCGGCTTCCTCGTTCTGCTGCGCGGCTATGCTGCGATGACCGGCGAGCTGGCGGGCGCTCAATGGAATGAGGGCGACGTCTCGTGCTCGGTGGTGCGACGCGTCGCCCTGCCAGACGCCTTCTACGCCATGGACGGCACCTTCGAGACGATGCTGACTATCCTGGCCGATTTCACTGCTTTCCCCGCCGTCATTGACGCCGAACTGCGCCGCTACCTGCCTTTCTTGACGACGACGAAGGTGCTGATGGCAGCCGTCCGCAAGGGGGTTGGACGCGAGCAGGCTCACGACGCGATCAAGCGTCACGCTGTGGCCGCTGCGCTCGCGATGCGCACCAACGGCGAGCATCATCTGCTGGACGACCTCGCCGCCGACCCCGTCCTACGCCTCAGCCGGGACGATCTGGACGCGCTGATGTCAGCACCCATCGACTTGACGGGTGCCGCCCAGGCGCAGGTGGCCGAGGTGGCCCGTCGCGTCGCCGCAGTCATCGCGACCGATCCGTCCGCCGCCGGCTACACCCCAGGGGCCGTGCTGTAATGCGTATGGTTGTGCAGCGGGCCTCGGCTGCCCGCGTAGTTGTAGACGGGGTTGTCGTCGGCTCGTTGCCGTCACCAGGGCTGGTCGTCCTGGTGGGTGTGACGCACACCGACACCCCTGAGATCGCCGCGAAGTTGGCCGCCAAACTTTGGCAAATGAGAATCCTCGCCGGCGAGGAGTGTCCCGCGTCTGATACGACCGGTACGGACGCCGACATGGCGCCTCGACCGTGGTCATCGACGGCGGTATCGGCGTCGGACATAAATGCCCCGATCCTAGTCATCAGCCAGTTCACCCTGTACGCCGACACCAGAAAGGGACGCCGCCCGTCCTGGAGCGACGCGGCCCCCGGCCCAGTCGCCGAGCCCCTAGTGGCGGCTGTCGTCGAAGCACTGCAAGCGCTGGGCGCCCACGTAGAGCAGGGTGTCTTCGGTGCACACATGACGGTCGAGCTGACCAACGACGGCCCCGTCACCATCGTCCTGGACTCTGAGCGGTAGCGGGGTTGAGCATGGCATAGCACCCGCCAGAATGCGGTGATATGCCATGCCCCACCGTCTGGGTTTTCAGACTGTTGCCAGCTTGCGCCGCCAGTTGGCTAGCCACGCGGCAGCACCGATGACGATCAGCGCCAGCATCGGCCAAAGAACCATGGACCCTGTGAGGGAGCCGCCAGTGGCGGCAGCAGGGCCGGCCGGCGGAGCCACCGGAGACTGGGACTGCGTTGCCGTGGGTGGCGTTGCCGTGCTTGAAGTGGTGGTCGGAACCGGTGCCGCGTTTACAGTCAGGGTGGCGTCAGATGGCGCCCACAGCCCAGTCAAGCCGCTGTAACCACCGTCGGCAGCGTCACCGAAGCTACCCTGGTCTGGTCCGTTGACGTATGAACCGGCCACATCGGATGTCACATTCACATTGATGGTGCATGACGCGACGGCACCTAAATCGCCTGACACGCTAACCGACCCGGAACCGGGTACCGCCGTGACGGTCATCTGGTTGTCGCCCGTGTCTGTGACACAGGTGCCAGGATCGGTGGGTTGCGTCGCCGCAACGGTGAGGTTACTAGGAAGTGTGTCAGTGAACGACATGTCCGGCTTGGCCTGAAGCGTCGCGCCATCGGACCCGTAGGTGTTGGTGATTGTCAATGTCAGTGTCGATGTTTCACCAGCCGTGATCGTGGTGGGCGAGAAGGCCTTGTCGAGTTGCGGTGTGACGTCCCAGATTTGTGGTGTATCGAGCGCCACATCATTGCCGTTGCCACTGGCCGTGATGTCAGACACCTGCATACTGAGGGCACCAGCGTTATTCACCTGGAATGGCGCAACCGCAATCTGCATGGTGTGTATTGGAGTGCCGCCCGAGGTCGTATATGTCGCAGCAGCATTGCAAATGTTGATACCACTCACAGAATCGACGATGTCGGTTCCCGCCAGCAAGTCGAGTTGTTGACTGGGGTCTTGCCACGCCGCGCTGGGGCTAGGATCGGTCGTGCAGTGTGCCGCCGCGACCCAGATACTGGCCTCGTAGTAGTGGCCCGGAATGGCAGTTGCTGCCGGAGTCGCAACGGCCAGGTTCGTGGCGAACTGCAACCCAGCGGGCTGGGTTTGATTGGCGTGGTTCGTCTCGGATGACAGAACAGCATTGCCGGCGGCTGCCGTGGCGTCCATACCCTGCGCCTCGCCAAGAGCGATCGCCATCTGGCCCAGCCACCACCATGCGGTTCCGGAGGGGTTGCTACCTCCGGCCGGATCTCGTCCACCGCTAGTGCCGCAACCGGCATCACTCGGCACCCCGGACGCAGCCATGCTGGTGGCCATGCTGGCATTGAGCACCCACCCGTTGCAGCCGCCGTAGCTTGGCAAGTAGCCGGAATCAGCGGAGTAAGTCTCACCCGTGGTGCCGGTGTAGCCGGTCAATCCAGAATCGGTTTGAACCGGCATCGGGGTTGTCAAACCATTCGAAAAGTCTTCCGAAAAGACCAACTGTCCAGGTTGCGCCGAACCAGCACTACCAGGCCTGGCAATCGGTGTGGCGACTGTCGCGACCGCCGGGGTTGCTCCCCCGACAAGTAGCAATGCTGCAACTCCCGCGCATGCCAAGCCAGCGCGAATGGCCTTTACTTTCATATGATGTCCTCCCATCAGGCATTCGGGCACGAGTGATGACGCAGCAGCCACGAAACCAACAACCGTCATCCCCCAAAACCCTGTGTGTCACACCAGTTTTGCACCGGTCGCTACCAACTCGCCCAGAAAACCAGGAGGTTCTAGACTCAGCCGCTAGCCGACTCGGCTCACAGACTGAAGCACCATCATCCTGGGGTGCCAGCGAAAGGTGTGCTCAGCACGGTTGCCCAGCCGACCTAGCTTAGATACCGCGCGCCAGGCGATAGTAGGCGGCGTTCCAACGCAGACGATCATCAAAACCGTCCCTCGTCGTCCCCTTGGTGATCAGAGCAAACTCGGTGCCCAACAGACGGGCGAACTCGCGCCAATGGTTGGCTGTCAAAGCCGTCGACATGACGGTGTGGTGTGCCGCGCCAGACGCCAACCAGCAGGCCGCCGACGTGTAAAAATCGGGGTCTGGCACCCAGACGGCCCGTCCGACCGGCAGCTTCGGCATCGGGGCGTCCGGGCCGACGACGGTGACGGTGTTGCCCGTCAGCCGGAAGCGGTCGCGCATGTCTGACAGCCCGACGACGATACCGGGGCCCGGGTCGACGTCGAAGACGAAACGCACCGGGTCGCCGCGGCCGCCGATGCCCAGGGGGTGGATCTCGACGCGCGGCGTCTTGGTTGTCAGCGACGGGCAGACCTCAAGCATGTGGGCACCAAGAATTTTCTCCTGACCGTCCACCAGGTTGTAGGTGTAGTCCTCCATCAGAGACGCCCCACCCGGCAGCCCCTGACCCATCACCTTGGCGGCACGCACCAGCATGGCCGTCTTCCAGTCGCCCTCGGCGCCGAAGCCGAACCCGTCTGCCGTCAACCGCTGGACGGCCAGGCCGGGCAGTTGTGTGAGTGTACCCAAATCCTCAAAGTTGGTGGTAAACGCCTTCGCGTCGTGGGCTGCCAAGAATGCCCGCAGCGCGATCTCTTGCTTGGCGGCATAGACGAGCGACGCATGACGCGCCCCACCCTTTCGCAGCTCGGGGACGACGTCGTAGTCGGCCTCGTATTGCGCGGCCAGTGCCTCGGCCTCGGCGTCGGTGACGGCGGCGACTGCATCAGCCAGGTCGTTGACGCCCCACGTGTTGACGGACGTGCCGAAAATGTGCTCGGCTTCGGTCTTGTCGCCCTCAGTGACGGCCACATTGCGCATATTGTCGCCGAAGCGCACCAAATTCAGGTTGCGCAACGAGGCAATACCGGCGGCGGCCCGCATCCAGACGTCAATCTCGCGACGCACCCGCGGGTTCGACACATGACCGACGACGATGCTGTGCGCCACGCCGAGCCGCGCCTCGATATAACCGAATTCGCGGTCACCGTGGGCGGCCTGGTTGAGGTTCATGAAGTCCATGTCGATGGTCGCCCAGGGCAGCTCGACGTTGGCCTGCGTGTGCAAGTGCAGCAGCGGCTTGGCCAAGGCGTCAAGCCCGGCGATCCACATTTTGGCAGGCGAGAAGGTGTGCATCCAGGCGATGACCCCGATGCAGTCGTCATCGGAATTAGCTGCAACCATCGTGCGGGCAATCGCGTCCTTGCTTGTCAGCACAGGTTTCCATATGACATCCGCGATCAGGCCGGCATCGCCTAAGGCGGCCGCGATCTTCCGCGAGTTAGCGTCCACCTCGGCCAGGGCCTCCTCGCCGTACAGGTGCTGCGAACCCGTCAAAAACCAGACGTTGCTCATGATGTGAAATTCCTCTCTCTGCTTTGCGTCGCCGGCATCCTGCCCGCTGCGCCGAAAACTCGCCATCCCTCCGTCATCGCTCGTCACCTCTGCCCGTAAACGTTTTGATACCGCTCGAATAGGTGATCAATGTCAGCCTGGGCGATCGGGTGCGGGGTGCCCAACTGACGGGCAACATGCACCGTCTTGGCGACCTCCTCGCACATTGCGGCAGTCTTGACGGCGGCCCGGGCATCCACGCCGACGGTGAAGACGCCGTGGTTTGCCATCAACACGGCCTTCGACCGCGAACCCTTCAGCGTCTCGACGACGCCCCGACCTATCGAATCGTCCCCGATGAGGGCAAATGGACCGACGGGGATGTCGCCGCCGAACTCGTCCCCCATCATCGTGAGGACGCAGGGTATCGGTTCGCGGCGGGCCGCCCAAGCTGTCGCGTAGGTCGAATGCGTGTGCACGACGCCGCCAACCTCGGGCATATGGGCGTAGACGTAGGCGTGCGCGAAGGTGTCGGAGCTGGGCGCGAGACCGCCGCCTTGAGTGCCGACCAAATTGCCGTCGAAATCGGCGACCACCATTTTGTCGGGCGTCAGGTCGTCATAGGCGACGCCCGACGGCTTGATGACCATCAGGTCGGCGCCCGGCACGCGGGCCGAAATGTTGCCCGCCGTCCAGACGACCAGGCCCCAGCGAATCAGTTCAGCGTGCAGGTCACACACCTCGATGCGCAGGTCGTCAATGGCGCGGCGAATTGCCGGGGTTATGTTCATGCCTGCTCCTTGTCGTCCCAGAGATTGGTAGCCGCCTGCTCAACGGGCAGTCCCGCGTCGAAATCGGCAAGAAAGGCCCTGAAACCAGCCACATCGGCCGCGTCGGGGCGCATGGTTGTTGTGCTGGCGTTGGCGAAGATCTGGCGGGCCAGGTATTCGTCCAGAGAGGCGCCGTCAGTTTGGGTAGCGTAAGCAGCCAGCACGGCCATGCCCCAGGCGCCCCCTTCGGACGCCGTCTGCCCGACCGTCACCGGGGTGTCGAGCGCGGCCGCCAGCAGACGCTGCGCCACTCCCTTGGTTTTGAAGACGCCGCCATGAGCAAACATCGCGTCAACACCGACGCCCTCGTCCGCCAGCGTGCGCATCCCGAGCGACAGCGTCGCGAAGGACGACATAATCAGCGTACGCATGAAGTTGGGCAGGTTGAGGCGCGAGTCGGGGGCGCGGACGATTAGGGGACGGCCCTGCTCTAGGCCGGTGACGGGCTCGCCCGCCAGATAGTTGTAGGCCAGCAGCCCACCGCCGTCCGGCTCGCCGTCGAGGGCGGCATCGAAGAGGGCTTGGAAGATTTGGGCGTCGTTGACGGCGATACCGAGTTGGGCAGCGAGCTGGGAGAAGACGACTGCCCAGGCGTCAATTTCCGAGGCGCCGTTGTTGCAGTGCACCATCGCCACCGGGTCGCCTGCCGGGGTGGTGACGAGGTCGATCTCGGTGTGAAGATGCCGCAGTGGGCGCTCTAGCACGATCATCGCGAAGACGGACGTACCAGCCGAAACGTTGCCGGTGCGCGGGGCGACCGCGTTGGTGGCAACCATGCCGGTGCCGGCGTCACCCTCGGGTGGGCAGACTGGTATGCCTGCCTTGAGCTTGCCGGTGGGGTCAAGCAGGTTGGCGCCGGGGGCCGTTAGGGTACCGGCCGGCTGCCCGGCTTTCAGGACGCGCGGCAGAATGCCGGCCAGTTGGATGGGGGTTTGTGAAGCATCCAGCAGATGTTGCGCGGTGGCCAGCCGGGCGGCGTCCCATGTGCCGTCCGCGACGGGAAACATGCCGGACGCGTCGCCGATACCCAGCACCTTATCGCCCGTCAACTGCCAGTGGACGTACCCAGCCAGCGTCGTCAGGAAGGCGACACGGGGAACGTGGGGCTCATTGTTGAGGACGGCTTGGTAAAGATGAGCGACCGACCAGCGTTGGGGAATATTGACGCCAAGCGCCTCGGTAAGCGCGCTGGCAGCCGCGGCTGTGTTGGTGTTGCGCCAGGTGCGGAAGGGGACGAGCAGATTGCCATCGGCATCGAAGGCGAGATAGCCGTGCATCATGGCCGAGACGCCGATGCCGTCGATTGTGAGCGTGGCACCGATGTTGGCTTGATAGTTGGCGCAAAGGTCGGCATAGGCGGCCTGAATGCCCGTCCACACCTCGTCCAGCGAGTACGACCAAAGCCCATCGACGAGCCGGTTCTCCCAGCCGAAAGAGCCGCTAGCGAGCACGGTGGCGCGCTCGTCCACAAGGACGGCCTTGATGCGCGTCGAACCGAGCTCAATGCCCAGATATGCCACTCGATCTTTTCCTTTCCACGTCTTTTTTGTCAGATTTGATCTTCTGTGATTTCGGTCATCTGCTGAATGCCATTAGTTGCTGCTGCCGGGTGTTTGGCAACCAAGGCGGACCGCCGGATGATGATCTTGCCAGATTTGCTTATTTCGTTTTCCATGACCGGCGGCACTTCCTTTGGCTCGTCGTCGGCAGCGGCTTTCCACTTCTTCCATCCGGTGACTGCGGAATAGGCCGTATAGGTTATGACCAACAGCAGGCAGACGTACAAGATGAGGTTAGGCCAGCCCCACAACTCGCTAGTGCCTGATGCCTGGTAGATGACTTGGATCAGCCAGGCGGCACACGCCACAGCCGTCAACCCATAGAGACGGTACTTTGCCTGTTCGGACAAGTTCACACCTCCCTATGGGGTCACACGAGCAGAGTGGGAAATTTCACTTCTTGCGGCGTTTGGAGACCAGATCCATGGCCACAGCGAGCAGCAGAACCAGGCCCTTGATCGTGTTGATCATCGGGGATGGCACGCCCATGATGGACAAGCCCTGATTGATGACGCCTATGACGACAGCGCCCACGACGACACCGGGGATCGTGCCGACGCCGCCCGTGACAGCCGTGCCGCCGACGAAGCAGGCAGCGATGACGTCAAGCTCGAAACCGTTGCCAGTGGCTGCTGAGGCGGAACTCAGCCTGGAGAGCATCGCGATTGAGGCGATTGCCGACAGGAAACCCATGTGGACGAACAAGATGAAATCGACACGGTGCGTGTTGATGCCCGACAGGGACGCTGCGCGCCGGTTACCGCCGACTGCGTACACATGGCGTCCGAAGACAGTGCGCGTCAGAAGGAAGTTGTAGACGAGGACGAGGATCACGACGATGACAAGCATGATCGGAATGCCGCCCTGAGTGGCACTGCCAGACGAGGCCAGCAGGTAGGTGACGCCCAGGATCGCCGCCGTGGCGATGACGATCTTGATGATGGTCAAACTTATCGCCTCCGGCACGAGGCCCGTCTTCGCCACCTTCGTGCGGTTGCGCAGCTGTATCCAAGCAAACGCGACAATCGCGATGATGCCCACGACAACCGTCAGGCCGTCGAAGGGTCCCCACCACCCCAGGACATTAGGCAAGTAGTTGGACGCAATGGCGGTGAAGCTTTTATTGTTCACAGGAATCGACGCGTTGAGCATCGTGGTTGCAAGGCCGCGGAAAATCAACATACCGGCCAGCGTTGTGATAAAGCCTGGTATTCCAACGATGGCGACCCAGAAACCTTGCCACAACCCGACCAGCAATCCGATGACGATGCCCGCGAC
>Ga0123357_10000737_pt1 | contig 32968 bp, 29 predicted proteins | sample TergutEmb28metaG_FD_89873 | JGI IMG/M metagenome (GOLD analysis project Ga0123357, IMG submission 89873) | Embiratermes neotenicus P4 segment gut microbial communities from Petit-Saut dam, French Guiana - Emb289 P4 | ecosystem: Host-associated > Arthropoda: Insects > Digestive system > Gut ... | reverse complement strand
CGGCTGGTCGGTGAGCTGCGACGCCCGGTGGGTCACCGCTACGGTCGCCGAATCCGAATCGACCGACAACACCCACATCGTGCTGGATGTGACGGCCGCTGCCAATCCCGATGCCGCGCAGCGGAAAGCGCTGCTCACCGTCAGCATCCCCGGTGTGATGATTAAAACCGTCAGCGTCACGCAAGATGCCGCCGCCGATGTGAAGACGGCGATGAAGACAACCGATGCGCCTTCGATCATCGTCTATTCGCAAGGCGGATTGGTATTTGTCAAATCGGATGCCCCCATCCAAAGCGTAGCGGTGTATGATGTTGCAGGGAAACTGCTGAAGCAGGTGAAAGGGGAAAATGGGGGAAATAACCTTATCACGATTAGCGGGCTGCCGAGACAGCAGGTGCTGATTGTGAGGGTGATGAGCGACGGGGAACGGAGTTATAAATTGAGAATTGAGAATTGAGAATTGAGAATTGAGAATTGAGAATTGAGAATTGAGAATGGAGAATGGAGTGTTTTTGATAATTTCCGTGTGAAACGCACTCGATAAGATTAAAGCATAAAGGGTCAGTTACGCAAGCCGGAAAGCTGGTGATACAGAGCCTTTAAAACGCAATAAAAATACGGAAAACGCTTCCGGGATGGCTTGCCCAATAATTTAAGGCCTCCGAAGCTTCCTGCGGACGATACATGGCGCTAATGAGTTTGTCCTTCGGGAAAGAAGACCTTTTCATATAATTGATTACGGCCTGGAAATCTTCGGGTAAGGCATTTCGAGAGCCACGAATATCCAATTCTTTTTGTACGAACAGTTTGGTTTCAAAAGCCACAGGCTGTTTTGCATAACCGATGTAAACGATGCGTCCCGAGAATGCCGTTTCGCTTACAGCTAACCGATAAGTCAATGCATCGCCTACCGCTTCAATGGATACATCGACTCCTTTGCCGCCGGTTATTTTTTCAATCTGCTCATGGACATCGTCTTCTTTGCTGTTGATCGTGTATTTCGCTCCCAATGTTACGGCCAGGTTCAATTTTTCGTTATCGATATCTACGGCGATCACATTTGCACCGCGGGCTGCTGCCCCTACCATGGCTCCCACTCCTATCATTCCGCAACCGAGTACCATCACGGTATCCTGATGTGTAATGTTAGCTCGAGCTACGGCATGGAAACCTACGCTCAAAGGTTCGACCAGGGTGAATTCTTCCGGATGAAGCCGGTCGTCGCAAATGACTTTTTCCCAGGGTACGGACAGGTATTCGCCCATAGCTCCATTGCGCTGTACGCCCAGCGTCTGGTTGAAACGGCAGGCATTGGGACGGTTTTGCCGGCATGAGGTGCAATTGCCACAAGCGGTATAAGGATTTACGGTGCAGAACAGTCCGGGTGTTAAATGAGCAGGAACTTTGCTACCGGTGGATTCTATTACAGCGCTGATTTCATGTCCGGGAATAATGGGAAATTCCACCAAAGGGTTGTTTCCTTTGAAAGTATTCAGGTCGGAGCCGCAAAATCCTACATACTTGATGCGAAGGAGCACTTCATTATCCTGCATCAAAGGTTTTTCTATCTCTACCATCCGGATTTCTCCGGGTTGAATTATTTGTAAGGCATTCATATCTTATTCGCACATATTTTTAATGTAAGGTAAATCGATTAATTCACTGAAACTGTAAAACGCTTTGGCGTTTTCACCCAGGAAAAGTTGTTTCTCGCCGTCGTTCAAGAGTTTACTTTTTAGCACAAAATCGAACGACATCCTGTAAGTGATGGCGGTCATCGTTCGCGGATAGTCGGAACCCCACATTAATTTTTCGATACCGACCATCTCCGCAGCTTCTTTTATGGCTTGCACGGCGCCTGTATAGGGATAAAATTCTTCATGGAATAGCCAGGTGATTCCCCCCGATTCAATCCTGACGTTTTCATTCCTTGCCAGCGCTATTTGTTTCTTCCACCCCTGGCTTCCTACCATCCCGAAATGCCCAACGGCTATCTTGAGCTTGGGATATTCGGCAATGATTTCTTCCATTTCTTTCACTTGCTTATCGCCTTCCGCCAAGTCGACAGACAGGATAACCGCCTGTTTCTCCATTTCTTTGAACAGCGCCATCATCTCCATGGACGTGAGCCATACTCTTTTGTCCGGAAGAATGAGCCGTCCGGCAGGAATCTTAATGGCTTTAAACCCTTGAGTAATCAATTTTTTGCCACGCTCAAAGAAACCGGGATTCCTGGCGTCGACCATTCCGCAGCAAAGGAACCGGTTGGGAAATTTTTGTTGCACTTCCCACAAATAGTCATTCTGCAGTCCGTCGATATATTCCTGCGTAACGACCGCTGCCGAAACTTGGGCATAATCCATATTGGAAAGGAAGATTTCCGCCGTATTCCGTCCATCCGCGAGGTATGGCGGAAGCATCTGTCTTATTTCGCCCATAAAGAGGGAACGTCCGCCTTCTTGAGTCCGGATTTTCAGACCTTCGACTTCCGTGTCCTGGCAGAGCCAAAGATGGGAATGCGCATCAACAATTTTCATGAATTCAACCAGGTATCGCGGAAACGCGGTTCAAGAATCCGGCGTACTTCACTTAGGAGTTCTTCATCCAAAGGCTCCTCCGCCCAGCGAATATTTCGCATCACGGCTTCCGGGCGGGTGGTGCTGAACAAAGTGGTGGTAATTCGAGGGTTGCTCGCTGCAAACTTCACAGCCAACTGTTCGATCGATTTTCCTTTGGATTTGCAATGGTCAGCAGCCTTCGTACATAATTCACGCAATGGTACTGGGGCCGGATGCCAATCGGGAACACCCCGTTCGGTCAGTAAACCCATGGCAAAAGGCGAAGCGTTGATGATGCCTGTATTTTTAGATTCAAAATAATCAAAATAATCGGTAAGGGCATCATCATTCAAGCAATAGTGGCAGAACGACAGGATGCTTTCGACCGTCCCTGCCGGAACATGGTCAACGACATACTTTAGATGTCTCAACGTCAGGTTCGTTATTCCTACATGCCGGACGATTTTTTTTGTACGCAGTTCGACCAGGGCGGGAAGCGTTTCGCTGCATACTTTTTCCAAATCGGCAAACTCTATGTCGTGAACATTGATGAGGTCAATATAGTCGGTATTCAATCGTTCCATGCTTTCATAGACACTTGCCACCGCCTTTGCGGCAGAATAATCCCAACTGTTGACCCCGTCTTTGCCGTAACGTCCTACTTTTGTCGACAAATAAAACCTACTGCGGTCTATCTTCTTTAATGCCTTACCAAGCACAATCTCTGCCTGCAAATGACCATAATAAGGTGATACATCGATAAAGTTGATACCGTTTTCTACTGCCGTCATTACCGATTCTATCCCTTCCTGTTCCTTGAAAGAATGGAAAACTCCTCCCAAGGACGAAGCGCCGTAACTGATTGCAGAGAGGCGCATCCCTGTTTTTCCTAATTCCCTGTATTCCATATTTATGAACCGTGTATAAAAGGGATGTCGATCATTTCGGAAGGTAAATTGGCGCCTACCGGCTTATCAAAGGATATTCGAAACGAATAAGCATAATCGCAGGGTTTCTGTTCTGGGAACGATAGTTTCAACCCGTCGGCTGTCTGCTCATAAATAATTGCTTTATCGGATCCTAACAAAGTCACGGACTGTATTTTTGCATCTCCAACGACGCCGGGGGTGAGCGAGCGGATCAGAACGCCGGCTTTATCCCAATTCAAGACAATAGCATACAAATCGTTGCCTTTGGTCGTAAACCGAATGTCGCGGACAGTATACGGAGTGTCGGCGCTGTCGCTGAACGAGCCGGATGTGCCTTTCACATCCCCTTCGCCCGATTTTTTCCAGCAGCGAGTACCGTAAATCGCTTCGCCATTCACGTTAAGCCACTTTCCTATGCTCAGCAAGACGGATTGTTGTTCTTCCGAAATCGTTCCGTCTGAACGCGGCCCTATGTTTAACAGTAAATTGCCGTTCTTACTCACAATATCTATTAAGTCGTGCACAATTTGTTCCGGAGTTTTATTTTCTTCTCCATCCACATATCCCCACGATTTTATACCGACCGACGTATCGGTTTGCCAGGGGTATTTGCGCATGGCATCTAATTTTCCCCGTTCCACATCGCCTACTTGAATATTCGTCGGATAACCCGATTTTGTGTTCACAACCACTCCTTTGCCCCAGTCGAGCGCGCTATTGTAATAATACGCAAGAAACTTATAGAAATAGGGTTGAATGATGGAATCGCCTACCGTCCAATCGAACCAGAACAATTGCGGATGGTATTTGTCGATTAATTCATGTGTATGCGCCAGCCAGTCACGCGCTACCGCCTCATTATAATCTTTTTCGCCACCGGGCAGACGGAATCCGTACAAGGCGATCGTGGTATCGCGCACGTCGGATGGGAATTTCATTCCCCCGTTGTAAAACCACGAATTTTCCAAGTGATGGCTGGATAGTCCGAACACAAGACCTGCTTTTTCCGTAGCTTCCTTCAGCAAACCTACAATGTCTTTTTTGGGTCCCATAGCTACTGCATTCCAAGCATTTCGATCGCTGGCGTACATGGAAAATCCATCGTGATGCTCGGCCACAGGAACTACGTAACGAGCGCCTGCCGCCTTAAAAAGAGCCACCCATTCATCCGCATTAAATTTCTCAGCCTTAAACATTGGAATAAAATCTTTGTAGCCAAATTTCGACGGATCACCGTAGGTTGCAATGTGATGTTTGTATTCGTCGGTTCCTTCCACATACATATTACGCGGATACCATTCACTACCGAATGCCGGAACGGAATAGACTCCCCAGTGAATAAATATACCGAACTTGGCATCCGAAAACCATTCGGGAAAGGCATAATGCTCGGTTATACTTTTCACTTCAGGTTGAAACACAGCCGTTCCATTAGCTGAAACGACAGAAGTATAATCCTTCACCTCTTTTTTCTGTGGAGAGCATGAAGACACGATTACTAACAATAGTACAAATAGTTTTTTAATTTCCATGGCAAATCATATTTTACCGCAAAAATAAATAAAAAAAGAATCCGATCAAAAAGAATTTTCTCTTATCCATTCTTTCGTATTTTTTTGCTAAATAAAAAAACTTTTATACTTTTGTTTTGAAATAATAAAAACGATCCCTGTTGCCCGGTTTCTGTTTTCTGTTTAAGAAAATCGTAACGAGCATGTTTTTATTTACGAGTGGCTTAAAAATTAGGTCACGAGGCTGTGCATTATCCGCCGGCAGACAGTTAAAGAACACGTAAATCATTATGAGAAAAATAGTAGTGACGGGAGGCGCCGGATTTATCGGGTCCAATCTATGCGAGGAACTGCTGAAAGCATCTGATGAAGTGGTTTGTTTGGATAATTTTGCTACGGGAAATTACGAAAATATCCTGCATTTGATGGACCATCCCCATTTTCATCTGATCGTTGGCGACATCCGCAACCTTGACGATTGCCGCAAGGCGATGGAAGGATGCGATTATGTATTGCACGAAGCGGCGTTGGGTTCCGTTCCCCGCTCAATCAAAGACCCATTGACCACCAACGAGGTCAATATTTCCGGATTCTTGAATGTGCTGATTGCAGCTCGTGACGCCTCAATTAAGCGGTTGATTTATGCGGCAAGCTCATCCACCTACGGAGATTCCGAATCCTTACCGAAAGTAGAGCCGGTCATCGGTAAGCCGCTTTCGCCGTATGCCGTCACTAAATATGTCAATGAATTGTATGCCGAGGTCTTTTCTAAAACCTATTCAATGGAATGTATCGGCCTGCGTTATTTCAATGTATTCGGGAAGAGACAAGATCCCAACGGAGCCTACGCAGCGGTTATTCCCTTGTTTATCAAACAACTCATTCGGCACGAATCGCCGGTCATCAACGGCGACGGTGAATATTCCCGCGATTTCACCTATATTCGGAATGTGATTCAAATGAATGAGCTGGCACTGAGCACAACCTGTCCGGAGGCATTGAACACGGTCTATAACACGGCTTTTGGAGAACAAACAACATTAAATCAGTTAGTAACTTACCTAAAAGAGCTCCTGAGTGTGTACGACCCGGAAATAGCATCTGTTGAAGTTTTGCATGGTCCCCATCGTGCGGGCGATATTCCCCATTCGCTGGCCAGTATCGAAAAAGCGCAGCGATGGTTGAACTATCGGCCTCTGTATAGCTTGAAGGATGGGTTGAAAGAGGCGATCGAATGGTACTATCATAAATTGAGAATTGAGAATTGAGAATTCATAATTAACCGGAGAGATGATTAAAATAGCCATTATCGGTTTAGGTTACGTGGGTTTACCTTTAGCCCACCTGTTTGCTGCCAAGTATTCGGTGGTGGGTTTCGATATCAACCGGCAACGGATAGAAGAAATAAAAACGGGTATCGACCGCACCTTGGAAGTGGAAGAAGAATTGCTGCTATCGGTGCTGAAAACCACGCATGACGATCGTCCCGGATTGGTCTGTTCCTGTAATTTGGAAGATATTCGAGACTGTACTGTCTACATCGTGACTGTCCCCACTCCGGTGGACAAAAATAACCGCCCGGATTTGACGCTTTTGTACAAAGCCAGCGAAACGGTAGGGCAAGTGATCAAGAAAGGGGATCTTGTGATTTACGAATCAACCGTTTATCCCGGAGCAACCGAAGAAGATTGCATTCCCATTGTGGAACGTACCTCGGGATTGAAATTCAATGTTGATTTTTTTGCCGGCTACTCTCCCGAACGGATCAATCCCGGAGATAAAGAGCATACGGTGGAAAAAATAAAGAAAGTAACTTCGGGGTCTACGCCTGAAACCGGAGAAAGAGTGAACGCCCTTTATGCGTCGGTCATCACTGCAGGAACGCATTTAGCTCCAAGCATCAAAGTTGCCGAATCGTCGAAAGTCATTGAAAATTCGCAACGCGACATCAATATCGCTTTTGTCAACGAGCTGAAAAAGATTTTTGACCGGATGGGCATAGATACGGGCGCTGTGCTGGAGGCTGCCCGAACGAAATGGAACTTTTTGCCGTTTGAACCCGGTTTAGTCGGCGGACACTGTATCGGAGTGGATCCGTATTACCTGGCGCAGAAAGCCCAGGAATATGGTTACCATCCGGAAATCATCCTTGCCGGCCGCCGAATGAACGACAGCATGGGCGAATACGTGGCTTCGCAGGTGGTGAAGCAGATGATTAAGAAAGACCGTTGCGTAAAAGGGTCGGAGATTCTCGTATTAGGTATAACGTTCAAAGAAAACTGCCCGGATATTCGGAACAGCAAAGTAGCGGATGTGATCCGAGTCTTGAAAGAATACGAAATCCATGTTACGGTTCATGACCCCTGGGCTAATCCGGAAGAAGTGAAAGAGGAATATGGATTGGATATTTTAACCCGGCTACCGGAAGAAAAGTTTGATGCGGTTGTGGTGGCTGTGGCTCATAAGGAGTTTGAAGGACAGGATTTTTCGGATTTAGTGAAAAACGGCGGAATAACATATTTCGTAAAATAACACATCATTTATCATTCATCATTGAATCTATGCCCGATACAGAAAAAGAGATATAGAAAATTCACATGAAAATCTTTGCAATCGTAGTAACCTATAACGGCTCAAAATGGATAGAAAAGTGTTTGACAAGTTTAATTCATTCTTCTATTCAACTACATATTATAGTCATAGATAATTTTTCGACCGATCGTACCATTTCTATTATTGAAGAAAAATTTTCAGAGGTCACTTTAATCAAATCCCCAAAAAATTTAGGATTCGGAAAAGCCAACAATAAAGGAATAAAATACGCATTGGAACAGGAAGCCGATTATGTATTTCTTTTAAATCAGGATGCCTGGGTAGAAAAAGAGACCATCGAAAAATTGGTTGAAGTTCATCAAAATCATCCTCAATTCGGCATACTGAGTCCTGTACCTTACGATGGCGATGGCGTAGAATTGGATTATCTTTATAATAAATACCATAAAAATAAAATTATTTACCGTAACGAGTTTACAAACCGGACTTTTGAAATAAAATTTATAAATGCTGCCGCATGGCTGATGTCGTTGGATTTAATCAAGCAAATTGGGGGGTTCCACCCTAAATTTGTGATGTATGGAGAAGATACCAATTATATCGACAGAGTGCGTTTTCATGGTAAATTTAAAATAGGCATTACTATGAAAGCAAACTATTTTCATGACAGGCAATATCGGAAAATAGAAAAAGATACTCTAAATAGACGCCTTTCTAAACTCAAAACAAAATATAAATGTTATGCGTTTAATCCGAACAGAAAATTTTTTGAGATACGGATAAAAAATATCGTTCTTTCGATTTTGAAAGGAAAAGAACCTAAAATATATTGGCGTATTTTGTTGTACACAGTTAAAATGTACGTTTATTCATTAGGAGACAGAAAAGTTTATTATCGATTGAATGGGTGAATATTAAAAGAAGGGGAATGAAATAAAAAGTATTACAAACAAATGACAAAAGTTGGTTTCGTATTTTTCAAAGAGTATAATGTTAAAATCACTTAATTCTATTTTTAAAAAAAATTTAATTATAAATACTATAATTAAATTGAAAGAAGTATTACCTCAAAAATACAAAATTAGAGCTGCTAAAATGCTTATTCTCATTATTTTAAATTCCATTTTTGAAATGATAGGACTTGCTGCATTCTTACCTCTTTTTTCAGTTATTCTGCAACCCAATATACTACAGAATCATCGTGTTATAAGAGCTGTTTATTCATTTTTCGGATTTGAATCTGAAAAACTTTTTATTCTTTTGCTATCTGTAACTATTATAATAATTATTGTTTTTAAAAATATTGCATCTTTATTGATTACAAGATCACAGGCTAAATTTTCATTATCTTTATATTCTTATTTTTCAAATCAATTAAATCAATTATATTACAGTAAAGGTTTTGCTTTTTTTAAAAACACAAATTCAAATGTGATTTTAAGAAATATCAATACTATACCTTCAAATTTTGCAAATCAAATTGTTTTATCGACCTTTAATTTACTTTCCGAAATTTTTATTTTATTTCTAATACTTACAGGATTGATGATTTATGATATAAAATCAATTTTATTATTGGCATGTACCATATTACCCACTTTTTTATTTTTTTACAGATGGGTAAAAGATCGCGCTTTGAAACTTGAAAAAGAAACAAATACTTTAACTCCACAACTAACCAAAGATATTTTTCAAAGCGTACACGGATATGTTGATGTTGAGATTACTAATACTCAAAACAAATTCAGGGAAAAAATATCTAATAAAATTAATCGAATAGTTCAATTAAATGTAAGTCGAACAATGTATAATGCAGCTCCAACAAAAGTTATCGAAACCGGATTAGTTTTGGCAATTTTTGTTATTACGATTTATGGATTGTATTTTGCACACAACAAACACGGATTGAGTACACTTTTAGGTTTATTTGCACTTGCGTCTTATCGTATTTTGCCATCAGTTAATCGAATAATGATTGCTTTAATAAATGTTAAAAGTTTTCAATACACTTTTGATATAATATCTCAAGTAAAAGATTTTATACCAAAACTAAGACAAAAAGACCCTGTTTCTTTTAATTCTGAAATAAAAATTGAAAATCTTTCATTTCGATTTCCGGATTCTTCTGAAAAGACCTTGTCAAATATTAATTTATCTATATTAAAGGGGGAAAGTCTTGGTATTATGGGACCTTCTGGTTCAGGAAAAACTACTTTAATGAACTTATTACTTGGATTTTGGCAACCGACAGAAGGTAAAATTTATATTGACGATACACTACTTTCTACGAATAAATTAGAGGGATGGAGGGATCATATAGGGTATGTGCAGCAGGATGTATATATAATTGACGCTTCCATAGCGGAAAATGTAGCTTTTGGTTTAAATATTGATGAGATTGATTTCAATAAATTAGAGAAAGTACTGAGGCAATCAAGTTTGTGGGATTTTATTCATACCTTACCGAATACAATCTATACAAATATAGGCGAGCGAGGAGCAAAGCTATCAGGAGGGCAACGACAACGTGTTGGTATTGCACGCGCGCTTTATTCCGGAGCTGATATTCTCTTTTTTGATGAAGCAACTGCAGCCTTAGACACACAAACAGAAATGGAAATTACCGATTCAATAAAAACATTAACTGATGGCAAAATCACTTTTATTATTATTGCGCATCGACACACAACCCTTAAATACTGTTCTCATATAATAAATATTGAGAATGGTATGTTAATGGAAAAAAAATGTTACAATTTTGTATGAAGTCCATTATTAAAAAAATAAAAAATTAAAGATAATGGCTACCCTTTGTTTATATACTGCAAATTTCCCTTATGGACAGGGTGAACAGTTTATTGAGACAGAGATTCAATATTTGGTAAACAGTTTTGAAAAAGTAATTATTATTCCGCGACAAAAGACCACAGACCAACGACAGGTTCCCTCAAATGTTCAAGTAATAATACCCGAATATTCAGGATATACAACAGCTAAGGGATTAAAACAGTTAGGCAAATGGATTTTTCTCTGCTTAAAAGATATCGTGCATGCGCAGAAAAAAAAATCGGCAATCAGTGCTGTGATACATGCCGGATATAATGCGAATATTTTATACCGGCTTCTTGCTGCAAATAATTTACATAATGAAAAAGTTTTACATTATACTTACTGGTTCGATGAATATAGCGTTTCATTATCCATTTTAAAATCAAAACAATTAATCAATTTTTATATTTCAAGAGCACATGGATTTGATTTATACACAGAGAGGCGAAAAGAGAAGTTTATCCCTTTTCGAAAATTGCAGTTAAATTATGTGGATAAGTTATGCTTGATTTCTCATAACGGATTAGATTACATGAAAGATAAATATCCGAAATATGCTGGTAAATTCGATTTATCCTATTTGGGCGTTGTAAATAATACTCCTTTTCATTACATTGGAAAATCAGAAAAATATCTTATTGTCAGTTGTTCGCGAATGGTTGATATAAAACGGATTGATTTGATCGTTAAATCATTGGCATTGATAATGAATATGCCTATACGGTGGATACATTTTGGCGATGGCACTTTATTAAGGCAAATAAAAAATCTTGCAGAGAAAATCTTGCCTGAAAACATTGAGGTAGATTTCAGGAGACATGTTGATAATCAAGTAATTTATGAATTTTACAGAAATAATCATATTGATTGCCTCATAAATCTGTCGTCGTCTGAAGGATTGCCTGTTAGTATCATGGAAGCTGTCAGTTATGGAATACCAGTTGTGGCAACTGATGTTGGAGGAATATCTGAAATAGTTACAAATCAAACAGGAACTTTATTAAAAGAAAATTTTAAAATTGAAGATGCAAAAAACGCCATCTTGGATATTTTATATAATAAATCCGATAATATCGAATTTCGAAAAGAGATTTATGAATTTTGGAAACAAAACTTTAATGCCGAAAAAAATTATCTTGATTTTATTGATAAAATAAAAAATAACTTTTGTGTTTAATTATTATGCTTATTTCAATAATCATCCCCTGTTACAATGTTGAAAACTATATCGAAGACTGTGTTGAGTCCGTAATTAATCAGACGTATGCTGATATTGAAATTATTTGTATTGACAATAATTCTTCGGATGCTACAGGACAAAAACTTGAAAACCTGCAAAATAAATATCCTCAATTAATTATTGATAAAGAAACCCAACGGGGAGCGCCGGCAGCACGCAACAAAGGTCTGGCATTAGCTTCTGGGCAATGGCTGCAGTTTTTGGATGCCGATGATTTGTTAATGCCTTGTAAGATTGAAAATCAGATGAATCATGTTGCTAAAAATCGTGATGTGGTTTTTATTGCAGGCGCCTATTTTAGACGAAATTTGAAGGGGAAAGAAACGTTTCGTTTTCCAGAACGCGACAATCCTTTTAAAAGTCTTTTTGTTACAAAATTGGGAATTACCGGCGCAAATCTTTGGAATACATTTTATGTAAAAAAAATCGGTGGTTGGGACAAATCACTGAAAAGCAGTCAGGAAGCCGATCTGATGTTTCGATTGTTGCAGCAAAACGAAAATGTCATCTATGACAATGAACCTTTGACCATCGTAAGAGAAAGAGCCTCCGGACAAATATCAAAGAGTGATGCTCTCAGTTCATATTGGCAGCAGTATTTTGAAAAGCGATTGGAAATGGTTGATTGGTTGCAAAAAAACAAGCCGGAATATTACCTGCTTGAAAAAGAATTTTTTGATGATGCTCTGTTTGGAATTTTAAAAATAATTGCGAATGCGAATATCAATGTTGCAGACAAACTCTATTTGGATTATTTTAGAGGAAAATATCATCCTTCAAAATCACAAACTCATTCAACAAAACCGTATCTTTTGCTTTTTCGATTGCTTGGATTTAAAGGAGTGGAAAGGATACGAAAATTGTTAAGTTGATTCATAAAGCCAATTATTGATGGTATCTATCATTATTCCTAATTTTAACAAGGCTTCTTATCTTCAGGATAACTTACAATCTATAGTCAAGCAAACCTATATGGATTGGGAAGCCATTGTAGTAGATGATGGCTCAACGGATAATTCTCAAGAAATCATTGAAAATTTTGTAGCGTCAGACAATCGTATTAGGTTTATCCAACGTTCAAGAGAGCCTAAAGGTGGTTCTGTTTGCAGAAATATTGGAATTGAAGCCGCCCAAGGCGAATATTTGATGTTTTTTGATTCTGATGATAGTATGATTCCTGAATGCCTGCAACAAAGGGTCGAATGCATGACAAAAAATCCGTATTGGGATTTTGCTGTGTTTCCTGTTGGTACCTTTTATAAAACAGTTGAGGATAATTCTATGGTTTGGCGACCTCCCCATAGCGGACACTTGAAATCATTCCTCAATCACAATTTACCTTGGAATATTATGTCGCCGATTTGGAAAACATCTTTTATAAAAAATAAATTAAAAGGATTTGATGAAGCGTTTCCACGACTGCAAGATGTGGAGTTTCATACTCGGGCGTTATTGATTCAAGATGTACAATACACTATTGTGCGGAACATAAAACCTTACTGCTTTTATCGTATTGATGAGGATCGGAATAATCAGGATTATTCACAGAGACTTCAAATTATGCAACAAGGAATTGAGTTATATATTAATAGAATAGCTTCATTGATCAAGAATCACAATCTAAAAAAACAGTTGAAGGGAACACTGTTAAGCTTCTTAACCCAGACAAACTATTTCAAAGAACAAGGAAGAATAAATGTAAATGAATATACTAAAATTGTAAACAGGATTTATGAATTTGTGTTACAATCAGATGTTTTCAACTCAAGGAGTAAAACAGTAATTGAATACTATAATCGTTTGTATCAATTAGGGAGTTGGAAGGTGAAAGGATTTAATTACATTTGCAAGATATTGCTTAGTAAGTGTTAGGGAATCTGTCGGATGCAACGAAAGATGAATACGATTTTTGCATGAAAATTATTCATAAGAATAAAAATATAAATTGGTTAAAAAAAAGCTGTTTTGATATATTTCCTATTTTCAACAAGAGATTTATAACAAAATTTATTTATTAATTATTCAATGTTTATGCAAACTGTAGCCCTTCTCACCGACGGACTTTGGCCCTTTGTTATAGGAGGCATGCAAAAACATTCCTTCTATATGGCTAAATATTTAGCAAGGACAGGTATTGGAGTTACTGTTTTTCATACCATCCCCGAAAAATCAAAAACTATTCGCATAGAAGATTTTTTTACGCAGGAAGAATTAGTCCGCATCCGTTTCTTTGAAATCCCATGGCCGAAACTCAAATTTTCTTTTCCGGGACATTATCTGTATGAAAATTATCTTTATTCCATGCATATTTATCAAAAAATAAGTATAAATCTTGAGGATTACGATTTAATCTATGCTCAGGGATTTACTACTTGGTATTTGTTAGATCGGAAAAAACAGTACCAATCATTACCTCTGGTGGCAGTCAACTTTCACGGGATGGAAATGTTTCAGAAAACACCTAACCTTGCAGCAAAATTACAATACTTGATGTTCAAACCATTTGTAATAAAAAATTTGAAAGAAGCAGATATTGTAATTTCTTTGGGTGGAAAACTAACGAGCATTATAAACAAATATTCTAAGAGTGTTCGTGCTATTCCTATCGGAATTGAAAGTAAATGGTTGATTGATGAACCTGAACCTGTGAGAGGATCACTTCGTTTTGCATTTGTCGGCAGATACGAACGGAGAAAGGGAATTGAAGAATTGACTGAAGTGTTAAAAAAACTGAAAGACGATTTTTTGTTCGATTTTATTGGTCCTATCCCTGTCCAATACAGAATAAAAGATACACAAATACACTATCACGGACAAGTTCAGGAGGAGGAAACTATAAAAACCATTCTGCGCAAAGTCGATGTACTAGTTTGTCCATCATGGAGTGAAGGTATGCCTACCGTTATTTTAGAAGCCATGGCTTCGGGATGTGCCATAATTGCAACAGATGTGGGAGCTGTCAGCGAACTGGTGGATGATAAAAACGGTATTTTAATTGAACCGGGACACAGGAACTCCTTATCCGATGCGCTAATTCAAATGATCCATTGGGACAGAGAAACAGTATGGGCAATGAAAAAAAATTCCATTGAAAAAATCCGGCAACAGTTTCTATGGGAACAAGTGATTGAAAAAGCAATAAGTGAATTAAGTAGTATTTAATAAAAATGGGAAAAATATATTTACAATATGGTTGTGGTTTAACCGCACCAAAAGACTATATTAACTATGATGCATCTCCAATGGTAGTTTTGCAAAAAATACCAATCATTGGTCTTTTTGTACAGAAAGTCAGAAAGCTAAGATTTCCTGAAAATGTAAAATATGGAATTTAAAATAGCAATAAAAAACAGTCATGATTTATTAAAAGAAACCGGATTTAAAAGTATCTGTCCTTGTGAATATCATGATTCGGAAATAAGGGCTTTCGAGTCAGTTGAAGATATTAATATTTAAGGGCTCGATAGCTATTGAAGCAAAAAAATAATTGATGAATCATTGCTAAACCACTGTATCAATTCGCATAAGTCGCTACTCTTTTCTTTAGGTCTAATCTTAATTGTTGGACTGATAAATAGTATTGTCGCCATGACGCTTGCCGCGGTTGTTCTTCTTTTTTTCATGCAAAAAAATAAAAGGAATGATTTACTCGTCTTTTTTATTTTCATTTTGCTGCTTTCCGATAATTGGAATTATGCTTTTGCAACGATCATAAAACCTTTCTTTATTATAGCGATTCTCGTTTTTTTGCTTCTGAAAAAAAACGGATTAACCTATACTTTTATTAAACGGTTTGTTCCCTTTTTTATCATTGCTCTGATTTGCTTGCCGCATAGTTATTCGTTTCTTACCGCATCCCAAAAAACACTCTCTTATGCACTTTTACTAATCATAGTACCCAGTTTTTTTCTGCCTTCAACGCATAGGAATGAGCGCACCCGATTTGATATGCTACGATTGCTGGTGTTTTTTAATGTAATGATCATTACGTTGGGCATCGTATTCAATCTTATTGGTCTCGGTATTGCCAGTGTGAGGGATGGCCGATCCGGAGGCCTGTTCGGTAATCCCAATGGTTTAGGTATTTTTAGTTTTTTGACGGTTGCCTTTATGACTATTGCTTATTACCGGTATCCGGCTCTGTTTTCGAAACGGTGGAAGATATTTTCTTATGGTATTATTGCAATCGCTTTGTTCTTTTCAGCCTCTCGAGGAGGTATTTTCTCTTCCTGCGCCTTTCTCCTCGTTTTTTTGGCCATTGTAAAAAAAAAATATGGATTGGTTTTTATCGTAGTGTTAATTGGGTTGTCTGCTTTTCTCCTACTGCCGGCAGTTGATTCATCGCCCTCTTATCAAGAAAGAATAAGAAGCTACTTGAGGTTAGATAAGGAAGATGCTACTTCGGGGCGCGAGGTGGGATGGAATTTAACCATAAGAGAAATAAATAACGGAAATTATTGGTTCAGTAAAGGAATGGGGTATTCGGAATATTATATGCACCAAATTGCAGAAGAGGCTTCGCAGGAAGGACATCAGGGAAATTCACACAATTCGTATTTAGCCATCTGGTTGGATGTAGGCTTGGTAGGTTTAATTTTTTTTATTATGGGCTGGCTGGCTTGCTTTTGGCAATTGAAAAAACAATGGCCTGTGGCGCTCGCTGTATTTTGTGGCGTTCTGATATCTTCCAATGTGGAGAGCTGGCTGGCTGCTTCACTTAATCCTTTTACTGTTTACTTATTAATTATATTGACTTTTTTATCTATACACAGCAATAAAAAATTCGTTTGAAAGCGCTGTTTCTCTATACCGAGATAGCATCTTATACCGAAGCGTGCTTTAAGACACTTGCCGCTAAGATGGAATTGCATGTAGTGAAGTATCCCCTGAATAAAGAAGCTCCCTTTGTTTTTTCGCCGGTTCCGAACTGTACTTATTACGACCGGCTGCAATACCAGGATCCGGTAGCCTTGGGCGAACTGTGTAAAACGATAAATCCCGATTGGGTGGTCGTCAGTGGTTGGGTAGATAAAGGGTACAGGGAGGTTGCGAAATCATTCAAAAAAAGGGTTCCCGTCATATTGACTATGGATAACTTTTGGCAGGGCTCTTTGAAACAGTATGCGTGGAGTTTTATAAGTCCTTTCTATTTAAGGCGGATATTTACCCATATTTGGGTGCCTGGAAAACCTCAAGTGGAATATGCTAAAAAATTGGGATTTAAAGACCGGCAAATCAAAACCGGTTTTTATTCGGCAGATGTGGATTTATACGGGCATTTTTATGAACTGTCGAAGGATGAAAAGCAGAATCATTTTCCACATCGTTTTATATATACAGGACGTTATGTTCCGTTCAAAAATATACAATTGATGTGTGAAGCCTTTGTAGATGCAGTGAACGAAAAAAAATCAGATTGGGAACTGTGGTGCACAGGAACCGGAGAATGGTGGAATCAACGGATACAACATCCGCAAATCAACCATATTGGTTTTGTACAACCCTGCGATATGGGAAAATACATTGCACAAACCGGAGTTTTTATTTTACCAAGCCTTGCCGAAAACTGGGGAGTGGTCGTCCATGAATTTGCGGCCGCCGGATTTCCCCTGATTTGTTCTTCGCGCGTGGGTGCGACTTCGGCATTTTTACAGATCGATAAAAACGGATTCGCTTTTAATCCTCACAACAAGGATGAATTAAAAAAAATTTTCGTACATGTAATGGCTATGAATCCTGCTGCTCTGACCGCTATGGGAAATTGTAGCCGGAAATTGGCAGCCGGAATAACTCCGGAAACATGGGCAGAAACAATGATGTCATTTAAACTATAGTCATGAGTGGAATAGCAGGAATTATTACTACGGCACACCGTCAACTTTCTTTTTGGAATTTATCAACAAAAACCAATCCACCTCTTTTTAGCGCTGATAAACGGTATGGACTGGTTTATTGTGGAACGATTTATAATGCTCCGGACTTAAAGAAAGAATTAACCGGTTATCCTTTTCTAATGCAATCCGATTCGGAAGTGGTTCTTGCTTCTTTTTTGAAATGGGGAATTCAATGTTTTGCCAAATTGAATGGAATGTTCGCCTTTGGCTTATGGGATACGATTGAAAACGTTTTGTATTTAGTTCGGGATCAAAGTGGAATAAAGCCTGTATATTATACCGTCGATGACCACCGGATTTTATTTGCTTCCGAAGTTCGTGCGATTTTGGCAAGCGGCAGGATCGATCGAAAATTGAACCCCGACGGGATTCTTGAATATTTCCAATACCAAACAGTGCATACCCCCCATACACTCATCAATGGAATAAACCTTTTGGAGGCCGGTTGGTATTTGAAAATCAAAGCGGATACCCAAAGTATCGAACGTATTAAATATGCAGACTTTGCAGATGCTGTTGGAAATGATATAAATAAAAAACCGTATGATCAAATTAAAAACGATGTCTACCATTTACTTTTGAAGTCGGTTGAACGGCAGATGGTTGCCGATATTCCAACGGGAGTTTTTCTTTCGGGAGGCATTGACTCCAGTATCATTGCCGGATTATTGTCGCAACTTTCGAATAGTCCGGTGAACACATTTACCGTCAATTTTGATGAAAGTGATTTCAGTGAGGCAAAATATGCCCGCGTTATTGCTAAAAAATTCAACGCCAATCATCAGGAAATACTATTAAAACCCAGCGATTTTTTGAATGCTTTACCGGATGCTTTAACAGCGATTGATCATCCGAGTGGAGATGGCCCAAATACGTGGATTGTATCGAGAGAAGTGGCTAAGCATGGCATTAAAGTGGCATTTTCCGGATTAGGTGGCGATGAATTATTTGCAGGCTATGCGCACTTTAAGCGAGCGCTGATGTACAATAAATACGGTTATTTGGCTAAGTTTCCCTATGTTATCAAATACCCCTGCGGTTATCTATTAAAAAAAATAAAGCCTTCGATTGCAACCAATAAGCTGGTCGAAGTATGGATGCAAAACGAATGGGACTTGAAAAATTCGTATCCCATTGGTCGGCGAATGTTTTTGGATAATGAATTATCGCAGTTACTAACCTTGGATGTAAAAAAAGATCGGGTAAAAGAAATCTGTTCGTCCATAGCGTTTCATAAAAATCAAGTATTGTCGCAAGTGACGCTCGCCGAATTTAACACGTATATGCAACACGTCTTATTAAGGGATATAGGTCAAATGACCGCAACCATACCGATAGAAGGCCGTTTGCCGTTTTTAGATAGAGATTTAATTACTTATGTACTAACTATTCCCGATACAATGAAATATCCGCTAACTCCAAAAAAACTATTAGTAGATTCGGTGGGCGATTTATTGCCGGAAGAAATAATGCACCGACCTAAAATGGGCTTTGTATTGCCTTGGAATGTATGGTTGAAAAAAGATTTATACAGTTTCTGCGACACGTTATTAGCAAATCTGTGCAATAGATATTTTATCAAAGCGGATTATCTGCGACAGCTTTGGCAGCAATTTTTAACCGGTAATAAAACGATAAGTTGGTCACGAATATGGTATTTAGTCGTATTGGAATATTGGTTGGAAAAGTATGAAATCGATTAAGCCCCGCATTCTTATTTTCATCGACTGGTACCTCCCCGGCTATAAAGCCGGAGGCCCAGTAACTTCCAATGCAAACTTGGTCGCACATCTAAAAAATGAGTTTGAATTTTATATCATCACGCGCAATACCGATTATTGCGAGCAGAAGCCATACGCCGATGTAAAAGCAAATGTATGGAACGACGTGGACGATAATGTCCATATCTATTATTTTTCAAAAGAGCAACTCACATGCCGGAATTTAAAGAAAATAGTCGATTCGCTTGATTTCGATATTGCCTACATCAATGGCATCTATTCGCTGTATTTTTCTATTTTCCCGCTATTCTTGACCAAACATAAAAAAAGGATTGTCGCCCCTCGGGGAATGATTTCTGCTCATACGTTAACGGTAGAAGGAACTAAAAAAAGAATGTTTTTTCTACTGGCAAAGCTATTTAATTTATATAGCACTATCCTTTTCCACATTACTGCAATAGAGGAAGATTTTTTTATAAAGAAATTGCTTGGCAAAAATATGAAAACCTGTTTGGCGCCTAATCTTCCAAGGATGGTAGAACATCGGGAATATCAATCCGTATTAAAACAGACAGGAAAACTTAAATTGGTGAATGTGGCACGTGTAGCCCCTGAAAAAAATACCCTGTATGCCATAGATATCTTGGCTAAATGTCACAAAGGAGATATTTCTTTGGATTTATATGGAACTGTTTATGACCATAATTATTGGGCGGCATGTCGGCAAAAGATCGAACAGCTTCCTGAAAATATACAAGTTTCTTACAAAGGAAGTGTTGCAAGCGATGAATTGAAACAGGTTTATGAGCAAGCTCATTTTTTATTTTTGCCTACAAGAGGGGAAAACTTTGGGCATAGCATGATTGAAAGTTTATCGTATGGCCGTCCGGTAATTATTTCCGATCAAACGCCATGGAAATTCTTAGAAGAAAAAGGCATCGGCTGGAATATTTCCTTGGATGACACTGATCGTTTTGTTCAAATGCTGGAGCGTTGCGCGGCTATGGAACAGGAAGAATACCATACAATGAGCAAATGTGCCTACGAATATGCGCAGTGCATTATTAACAGTGACGAAGTCTTGGAACAGAATCGCCAACTTTTTTTAACGGAATAGTAAGTATGCAAGCCGACCTCTCCCGATTCAACAATAGCTGGTATAAGCCCGGCAGCAGCAAATTGAAACAAACGCTGTGGTTTGTGGTAAACAGCCTGTTTTTCCGGAATTCGCTGAACCCTTTTTCACGTTTGAAATGTTGGCTGCTGCGTTGTTTTGGAGCTGAAGTGGGGAAAAAAGTGAATATAAAGCCTGCCGTTAATATCAAATATCCCTGGCGTTTATCCATTGGCGATTATAGCTGGATAGGCGAAAATGTATGGATTGACAATCTGGAAGATGTAATCATTGGTAATAATTGCTGCATTTCACAAGGCGCTATGTTGCTTTGCGGAAACCATGACTACCAAAAAGACTCTTTTGACTTAATTACCGGGAAAATTGTTTTGGAAGATGGCGCCTGGGTGGGTGCACAAACTACGGTATGTCCCGGCGTAACGATTAAAACCCATGCGGTTTTGTCCGTTGGATCGGTAGCTACTAAAGACTTGGAATCCTATACCGTTTATCAGGGAAATCCGGCCCAGCCTGTTCGAAAAAGAACGATAAATAATGACACTCTCCCTCATCACCGTCTGCTACAATAGCGAAGCCCATATCCGATCAACCATCGAATCGGTTCTGTCGCAGACTTATTCCGATATTGAATACATTATTATCGACGGAAAATCAACAGACGGGACGGTAGAAATAATTAAAAGTTACGAATTACAGGTTACGAATTGCGGGAATGTGCGGTTGAGATGGGTTTCCGAACCGGATAGCGGGATGTACGAAGCTATAAACAAGGGCATCCGGATGGCGACGGGCGAGGTTGTAGGTGTACTCCATTCCGACGATTTTTACAATAATCCGAATTGCATTGAATTGGTCGCCAAGGAATTTGTAGAATCAACCGTTGATGCCTGTTTTGCCGATGTGCGCTTTGTGAAACCCGGCCACCCGGAGAAATCCGTGCGTTATTATTCGTCGGCACGCTTCAAACCGGCGAAGTTCCGTTGGGGATTCATGCCGGCGCATCCTACCTTTTTTGTCCGTAAAAAATATTTTGATGAAATCGGGTATTATAAAACAGGCTACCAAATCGCCGCCGATTTTGAACTGTTGATACGCTTCCTTTACACCAACGAACTGAAATACAAATATATCCAATTGGATATGATAACTATGCAAACGGGCGGAAGAAGCACGCGTTCGTGGAAAAGCAATTATATCCTCAACAAGGAAATTGTCAGGGCGTGCAAAGAAAATGGAATCTACACCAACCTTTTCCTTTTGTCGTTGAAATATTTCCGGAAAGTTTTTGAATTGGTAAATCATCCGCCCTGCTATTTTTAAGCACAATATATGCTACTATTTTTTACATGTTTTATGTAACTGTCTTATGCACAATATCATCATTCCGTAAATGACTCTCCTCATCACCGGCATCCATGGCTTCGTCGGTTCCAATCTTGTCGAAGCGCTGAAAGAAAATCATACCATTTATGGCTTGGATATTATTTCACCCGAAAAGGAAGGTATAATCCAAACGTATTCCTGGAACGAATTGGATTCGTTGCCCCAAGTAGATACGATTATTCATTTGGCTGGTAAAGCGCACGATATGAAACCTCGGCGCAGAGATGCATTGCAAAGCGTCTCAACCGAATATGTCAACATCAATACCGGACTGACACGGACGATTTTCGATTATTTCCTGCAATCGACCGCTCGCCAATTCATCTTTTTCAGCTCTGTGAAAGCGGCTGCCGACAAAGTCGAGAGCGATTGCCTGACGGAAGATGTCGTTCCCAAGCCGGTAGGTCCTTACGGAGAAAGCAAAATAAAAGCCGAAGAATACATCAATGGTAAATGGTCAATTGTAAATGGTCAATTAAAAACCGTTTACATCTTTCGTCCCTGCATGATTCACGGCCCAGGTAACAAAGGAAACTTGAATCTATTATACCGGTTTGTTAATAAAGGAATTCCTTATCCGTTAGGCGCTTTTGAAAATACACGCTCTTTTTTGAATATTTGGAACCTGTCGTATATCGTTGAACAATTCATTTTGCAACATCCCGAATCGGGTATTTATCATTTAGCAGATGATGATCCGGTCTCTACCAACGAATTAATTCAATTGATTGCTCAATCGAAAGGAAAAAAAGAGTGGATATGGAACTGGAATAAAAGCCTTATAAAAACCCTTGCAAAAATAGGCGACAGTTGCCGATTACCCCTGAACTCGGACAGCCTTCAAAAATTAACCGAAAATTACGTTGTATCCAATCAAAAAATGAAACAGGCGCTCGGAATCCAACAATTACCTGTCGGCGCCAAAGAAGGATTGATACATACGTTAAAGACTTTTTAATTTTTAATTTTTAATTGAAATACTATCCATTCATAACTGCTATCCTGTTCCTCGCGATGGTTTTGTATTTGAAAATCGCTAATAAATACCACATTATCGACGAACCCAACGAACGCAGTTCACATACGTATATTCCTATCCGGGGCGGAGGAATCGTTTGGTGGATAGCCGGAATCATCTATTCGTTACTGCATCTGCCGGAAAGTGTTTATTTTCTTACAGGCATTTCATTGATTGCTATCGTCAGCTTTTGGGACGATGTTGCTTCTTTACCGATTAACGCCCGAATCACAGTCCATTTTGTTGCTGCCGGTATCCTGCTTTATGGATTAGGACTATTGGAAATTTTATCGTGGTGGCAAATTCCCATTGCCTTTATTTTCATCGCAGGAATATGGAATGCCTTCAACTTTATGGATGGCATCAATGGAATCACCGGATTATATAGTTTGACGGTATTAATTGCATTACAATACGTTAACTATAAAATTACAGCTTTCACACCACCCGATTTTATAAATTACGCTATCATAGCCTGCATCGTATTTTTGTTTTTCAATTTTAAAAAACAAGCGAAATGCTTTGCCGGCGATATCGGAAGCCTCGCTGTTTCGTTTTGGATTGTAAGCCTGACGCTTCAATTAATGCTAAAAACCAAATCCATTGTCTGGATCGGATTTTTAACTGTTTACGGTGTAGATTCGATTGGCACCATTTTGCATCGTTTATTCTTGCGACAGAATATTTTCACTGCACACCGGATGCATCTCTATCAAATGTTAACCAATCAATGGGAAATACCGCATTTGAAAGTAGCCGCCGGTTATGCACTGATTCAGATCGTCATTTGCGCGATTATTATCATTTTATATTCCTATTCCCCTACCGTATCGGAAATAGCAGGAATCGGACTGCTGCTTTTGTGCTGTCTGATCTACTTACTGACGTTTATTCCTGAATCACCGTAGGAAGCTTATTCGATCAGCGACGCTCAATAGGCGTCGCTGATGCTTATGCTTTGCAACTGTTTGTCAAATTCGGCTTTACTTAACGAGCAGGTTACATGAACCGTTACGGGTTCGCCCGGCAACAGATCGAAATAATTGTCGGAAAAGAAATTATCGATTCCGTTGATGCTGAGAAAAACGCCTCGCGCAAAGACATCGCTTTCCACTGTAACGTCGAATTCATCGTTGGTTACGGTAGAATGTTTGGAAATAACCGCTTTCGGGAAGTCGATATTCTTATAGCGCGTCAGAAAATAATTATTGCTAACCGTTTCCGTTTTCCCGTCTTCATAAAATCGAACATTCACCACTACTTCGTTTCTTTGCTTTCCGTTCAATACCGACTCGATATCGGCTGCAAACTGCTGCCGGCTTGCATTGGCAGGTACAGTCACTGCCTTCTCCTGCGTGAAAACGATCGTTCCTCTCAAGTCCATTACTCGAATTTGTAATTTGCCTTTCACCGGTTTCAGCCGGTCGGACACAATATAAACCTCTAATTTGTTGTCTTTAGCAACCGGTGAAACCAACAGGTCGTTGTATGCCTTTTTCGCAAAATAATGCTGCGCTTTCCACCGGCCGTAATAATCCCGGCTCGACCAGGAGGCAACAGGCCAACAGTCGTCGTGTTGCCAAAAGAGCGATCCCATGCAATAAGGCATATCGCGCCGGTGGGCTTCCATAGCCATGCGAATGGCATCGCCCTGCAACAGTTGTCCCAGATAGAGGAAGGACTGAAAATCTTTCGGCTTCCGGTATTCATTCAGCAGATACCATTCTATCAATCCGTTGGCTTGACTTCCTCCCCGTTGGTGCGCCATCATCACATCGGAATAAATCGAGTGATCGCGTTCTTCGGGAGCATATTTTAATACGGACTGGTATTCGGGAAACGACTGAAATCCATATTCGGAAAAGAAACGCGCCCGAATGACATTGAAATTGGCAATGGAATCTTTGCCATGCCAAACGCCCCAATAATGCGCATCGCCATTGGGATTCCAATCGGGTTTTCCGGTTTCACAGCCGGCATCCGGATCACCGCCGTAAGGCGAAGAAGGCCAATAAAATCGAACAGGGTCGTACTTGGTTACCGCCTCGGGCAATACGCCGTGAAACACGTCTTTGTAGTCTTTCCGAAGTTCACCCAAAACGCCCAAGTGATCGTAGCGCCGCATCCAACCCCAATTAAACCAGGCGGTATGGTTTTCATTATTTCCACACCACAGCGCAATGCACGGATGATTGCGCAAGCGGATCAGGTTGTCGGCAGCTTCCCTGCGGATGTTTTCGAGCATGTCGGGATTCATTGGATATGTGCTGCATGCAAACATAAAATCCTGCCAGATCATAATGCCGTATTTGTCGCACAGATCATAAAAAACATCCTCTTCGTAGATACCGCCCCCCCAGACGCGCAACATATTCATATTGGCATGAACGGCATCCAGGATCGTTTTCTCGTATCGTTCGGGAGTCACTCGAGGCAGAAAATTATCTTGCGGGATGTAGTTCGCTCCTTTGGCAAACACATTGACACCATTCAAACGGAAATAAAAAGAGGTGCCGCCGGCATCTTTCTCTCGTATCACTTCGAGTTTGCGTAATCCCAGCTGATCTGTACGGCTGTCCGAAGAATGGTTCATGCCGACCGTTGCCGTAAACGGATAGCGGTACGGTTCGCCCAAGCCGTTGCTCCACCACAGTCGCGGATTCTTGACCACCAGCGGTATTTCGATGGTATTATATCCTTTTTGTACGGGAACGGTTTTTGTCCAGGTGTCTTTTATGCCTTCCGCGCGGATGGTCAAGGTAGCCGGTCCGTCTTTGTCGGCAACAACACCTGCCATCGCATGGATTTGGGCTTGTTTGGCATTCACTTCATCCTGCCGGTAATAGATGTTGTCTAAGCGCAAATCGCTCCAGCCGACTAAATAGACCGGACGCCAGATGCCGCTCGTCACTAAGCGAGGGCCCCAGTCCCATCCGTAATGATAACCGGCTTTCCGGGCAAAGACGCTGATTTTCTTATCCAGCAGTCCTCCGTTTTCCGATTGATCGTTCCCCGCTTCCACAGGATAAGGAAGCGCATCAAATTTGGGAAGGTCGATTTTAACGGGCGAATGAAAATAGACCCGCAGTTCATTCGCTCCTTTTTTCAACAGCGCTTTGACCGGTACCCGCCATTCGCGGAACATGTTGTTGGCTTTCAATACCAAGCTATCGTTCAAATAAACATCGGCGTAGGTATCCAGTCCTTTGAAATAAAGATCAATATTCTCTTTTTCAAAAACTTCCGGCGCTACGGTAAGCGACGTTTTGTATTCCCAATCTTCTTTATCTATCCATTGAACGCTCCGCTCATTCAACCGGAAATAGGGGTCGTCGATAATCCCGTTATGAATCAAGTCGGTATGTACCACTCCGGGAACCGTTGCCGGATACCAGTTGTTCCCACGGGCTTGTTTTAATTGCCAACCCGATTTGATTTCCTGTTGCGCGGCAGGAAAAGATTCCTCTGTGGATTTTGCCTGTACCAACGAAGGAAGAATAAGTGCACCGGCAAATACGATGCAAAAAAGAACATGTTTCATACAATCATCATTTATCGTTATTCATAATCGCCGTAAAACTCCCGATAATCGGCAATGGCACGCTGGATAACCTCATAAGCCACTTTTACGTCATACACATGCGTTAATTCGGTTTTACGCTCGTTGGAGCCCGGAATATCTTTGTAGGTGGTAAAATAATGCCTCAATCGCTCAATTACCAGGATCGGAACATCGTTGATGCTGTGATAAGCGCCGTAGATAGCATCATTGTGAAGGACGGCAATCAGTTTATCGTCGGCCTGTTCGTCGTCTAATAAACGGAATCCGCCGATAGGGCGTGCTTTTACCAGCAAATCGCCGTGGGTAATCACTTTTTCCGTTAAAACGCAGATATCGATCGGATCGCCATCGCCGACAATATCTTTCCGGTTGAGATAATAATTACTGAGTTCAGCCACTCGTTTTCCGCTATACGTTTGAGGAAGAAATCCGTAAAGAGCCGGAATCACATTCGAATACTTTTGTGGACGATCGATGGTCAAATATCCGGTTTCTTTATCGACTTCGTATTTCACCGTATCGGTTGGAACCATTTCAATAAAAGCGGTCACCACATCGGGATATAAATTCCCTATGCTTACGCCGTGCCAGGGATGAGATTTGTATTTTCTAAACATAAATCAGGGTATAATTAAAATTGAAGACAAAAGTACAAAAAAAAGGTGAAATATAATTTTTGGGACGAAAAAACGTTCGAACACCGACTATGGCTTTGGCTACCAATTGGAAAATTTAGTATATTTTCATTTCGCTGTGAAAACATTTTGGGAACAAGAGATGGCATCGGAAAAAGAATTTTATGTATCTTTGCGTGCTAAAATGAAGATATGCCGGAGAATAATATACATAAAGCTCTACTATTTATAGCATTAGTTGTTGCAGGCTCACTATTGCTTTTCTTTATACCCGGTTTCGGCCGCGAAGGATGGGAGTTAAAAAAAGTCGACGTCCTTTCCGATATACGCGTAAAAAAGAATCATACGCCGGCCGCCGCCGATACGATGGCCATTGAACGAAAGCAGGTGCATACCGAACCGGGTGACAGTACAAAAATTGGCTTTGACGATTATTCGGAGGGGCGCGATGCACTCCACCGTTTTTATGATGCGCTGTCGTCCCATCGTCAAGTGCGCATTGCCTATTTCGGGGATTCATTCATTGAAGGCGATTTGCTTACCGGATCCCTGCGCTCGCTCCTTCAGGAAAAACAGGGTGGGCATGGCGTAGGTTTTATTCCAATAAATTGCCTCACAGCTGGATTCAGGACTACGACCGTCACTTCAGCCGACGGATGGGAAGAGCACTGCTTGACCGACAGCGTCTTCGACCGTCGCAAACAGGGAATCTCCGGCTATTATTTTATTCCTCAAACCAACGCTACCGCCTCTTTTTCATGCCGTATTGTTTCCGGGAACAAGACGGATACCTGTTCCGAAGCCGCCTTTTACCTGATCACCGATGGCGGTCTGAAGTTTACCACCACCGTCAACAAGCAAATACAAAAGCAGTACAGCGTTGCTGGAAGCCCCAATATTCAAAAAGTTTCCGTTTTCGGCCGCATTGGGCAGGTGAAAATTACAATCGATAATCCGGGAACGAATACTCGCTTCTTTGGCGTAACCCTGGATGAAGAAAATACGGGAGTCGTTGTGGATAATTATTCGCTTCGAGGCGTATCGGGCGAAACGCTAAGTTCAATCCCCGGAAAGACCTTGCAGGATTTCGATAAATTACGAAGCTATGATTTAATTGTTTTGCAATACGGATTGAACGTTGCTACGAAAACGGGAAGTAACTACGATTATTACAAAAAGTCGATGACGCAAGTGATCAACTATCTTCGCAAGAATTTGCCATCCTCCGACTTTTTGCTTGTCAGCGTCGGCGACCGCGCTGCAAAAATCGACGACGAAATGGGTACTATGCCGGGAGCAAAAAATTTAGTAGCTACGCAGCAGGCTATTGCCTCCGAATGCGGCATTGCTTTCTGGAATTTGATGGACGTGATGGCGCTCGACGGTGGAATGGTTGAGTTCGTAAAGTCGAAGCCGCCCAAAGCCAATTTGGACTATACGCATATTAACCTGCGTGGAGGAGAACTGATTGCAAAACATCTGTTTGAAACCATTATGTACGAAAAAGAACGATACATTGGAAAGAAGAACAGCGAGGCACTGAAATAATATGGCATTGACTATTGCATCGAAAATGAAATTTCTTTTTTTACTGGCTGCCCTGTTAGGATGTACGGAAGGAGCATTATCGCAACAGGATATGGAAAATGGAGACCCAGATACCACCCGCCTTCTTTCGTTTGAAACGGTCATACCACCTTCATTCAAAGGTATCCAACCGAATGTCATACAGGATCCTGCCCGCAGTTTGTCTCCTTTTTTTGAGAAACTTTTTCTGCTTCAAAATCCTGTCGATACGGAAAAAACAGTAGTCCGCATCGTGCATATCGGCGATTCGCATGTTCGCAGCCATGAGTTTACCCCTGCACTCCATTTGCGGCTGGCCGGCGTGTTCGGTAATGCAGCGCCCGGTACTGTCGAAGGCTACCGGTCGATCGGAATATTGGAAGAGAACGATTCATCGGGAGTTATATGTCATTGCATCGGCATTAACGGAGCTACAAGTGAAAACTTCATGGATGATAATTATTTGACTGAAATTCAACACCTCCAGCCCGATTTAATCATCATTTCACTTGGAACAAACGAAAGTGTCGGCAAATACGATCCGGAAAGCCACTACGATACAATGGCAACTCTTTTTTCGATGGTAAAAACGTATTGTCCGGCGGTTCCCATTTTATATACAACACCTCCGGGATCTTTCAAACCGGTATATCGCCGGTATCGCAAGCGTAATCGCGTCTATCGAAGAGTGGTAAGAACAGAAGCAAACAAAAACATGGACAACGTGGCATCGACCATCGTCCGGTTTGCAGCAGATCATCAGGCGGCGAGCTGGGATTTGTTTTCTATCGTCGGAGGTGAAAAATATGCCTGCCAAAATTGGCTTTCCGGCAATTATTTTCAACGCGATAAAGTGCATTTCATTAGCGCCGGATACGCTTTGCAGGGCAATTTATTGTTTGAAGCAATTATGAATGAGTATAACAAAAAGTAATTTTTGCTATCTTTGCAAAAAAATAAGGATGGATTATCGAATATTTAACGGGGAATGCCGGATGAACGCCGACGGCTGTTGCAAGAAACATGTCAACAAGCTGAACAACTACGATTACTTGTGCGATATTCCCGAATCGGAACAGGCTACCGATTATGTGGAAGTGCAATTTAAAAATACGCGAAAAGGTTATTATCTGAATAGCAACAAAATAGAGTTGGCAAAAGGCGATGTTGTCGCCGTAGAATCAAATCCCGGTCACGATATAGGAACCGTCACCATGACCGGCCGGTTAGTTCTTCTCCAGATGACGAAAGCGCGTGTCCGCCCCGATGCGGAAGTGCGCCGGGTGTACCGTAAAGCCAAGCCGACCGACTTGGATAAATACGAAGAAGCGAAAGCCAAAGAGCATGAAACGATGATCCGTTCACGTAGAATCGCCGAAGGCTTAGGTCTCCAAATGAAAATCGGCGACGTTGAATATCAAGGCGACGGAAACAAAGCGATTTTTTACTATATCGCCGACGAAAGGGTCGATTTTCGCCAACTGATCAAAGATTTAGCCGAAGCGTTCCACATCCGGATCGAAATGAAACAGATTGGTGCACGTCAGGAAGCCGGGCGAATCGGTGGAATCGGACCCTGTGGACGCGAATTGTGCTGCTCGGGGTGGATTTCAAGTTTTGTTTCCGTATCGACCGGAGCCGCCCGAATACAGGATATTTCTCTGAATCCTCAGAAATTAGCCGGTCAATGCGCAAAATTAAAATGTTGCCTGAACTACGAAATAGACGCTTATGTAGAAGCTCAACGTAATTTTCCGGCGCGTGAAATTCCGTTGGAAACAAAAGACAATACCTATTATCATTTCAAAACGGATGTGTTCAAAGACCAGATGACGTATTCCACCGATAAAAATTTTGCGGCAAACACCGTAACTGTTTCTTCAAAAAGAGCCTACGAAATTATTGGTATGAATAAGAAGGGCTACAAGCCACGCAGCTTGCAGCCGGACGAGAACGAAACCGGAACTCCGGCTGCGTCTAAACAGTATCACGATATCCTTGATGAAAACGTGAACCGTTTCGACCATCTGAAAAAGAAGAAAAACAAAAAATTACATCCGAATGCCAATAACCATTCCAACCCCAAGCCTCATTCGGATGCAACCGGTAACGCACCACATACACAATGAAAAGAAATGCGAACCGTTTTTGTTAAATTATTGAGCTTCATTTTCCTGATTGGCGGGATGATTTCCTGTTCGCCCGAAGAAGTGTTTTTCAGTTATCATTCATTTGCAAATGACGAATGGAAGCGAGAAGAACCGGCCGTCTTTCAGGTAAAAATCAACGACACTTCACAACCCTACAGACTGTCGGTCGAACTTCGCAACAACAACGACTATCCTTTCGGGAATATTTGGCTGTTTTTTGATTATCAAACGCCCGGAGGGAAAGTCCGATCGGATACGATTGGTGCCGATTTGGCAGACGTTTACGGAAAATGGTACGGTAAAGGATTGAGTTTATACAATCTTACGATTCCGTATGAAAATTCTATTCTCTTTCCCGATACGGGAACCTATATCTTTTCAATTCGCCAGGGAATGCGGGAAAATCCCTTGAAAGGTATTTCGGATATCGGACTGAAAATATCAAAAAAGTCCGTTGAATAATTGATTGATGTCTTTCAACAAATCACTTCGTTTCCCCGTAAAGTTATTGATGATCAAAGATACGGCATATCGTTTCCCTTGGTTCTCAATGTATCCGCTATAGGATTGTACATTGATAAGACTGCCCGATTTCAAACGGGCTTTTCCTTCCAGAGGGCTGTTTCTTAAAAAAGAAGACACCGTTCCGTTTCGACCGGCAACCGGCAACGATTGATAGAATGCATCCGAATTTTTGGATCGCTCCTTCATATAAACCAATAAATCAATCAGAAATCCGGCCGAAACTGCGTTTTTGGGAGACGTTCCACTCCCGTCGAACATAAACAAAGCATCCGAATCCAATCCTTTATTTTTCCAATAATCCGGAATAGCAATCGAATCCAAAACCGTCAATATTTTGTACAAATGTTCCGCATACTGATTATTGCTCCAAACATTGGTAGCCTGTACGATAGAAGCCAAATTAGCGGAACGGGCGACGCTTAGTAATTTCATCCCGGCAGGGACAACCGGATACAGACGGTAGGTGGTCGCTTTTCCTTCGATGGTTATTCCGTTTTTTTGCAAATAATCATAAAAATAATTTGCTAAGAATAAACCGGGATCGGGATTAGCCCCTTTCACTGCAAAAGAAGACCGGTTGGCCGGAATGGTTCCGTACATTCGCATTTCATTCGAAAAGGGGAGTCCAAAAAAGAAGGAATTGTCGGAAGTATCGGCGGATGCTTTTACCTCATTGGTTAGCTGCAAATGATTTATCGATGGATCGGTATACAAAATGGTAGTCAGACTGTCGATAGCGGACGATTGAAGATACACGCGGAAAACGTCATCAAACACGCTGATTCCGTATATTCCCGGAGCATAAAAATTTCCCGCATCTTCCCACAGCCATTTCGGTGACATTCCCTCATAACCGAACAATTGATCCAAGGCAATAATATTTCCTGTAATTTTCCGAATGCCGGCACGACGGATAGCCGGCAACCATTCTTTCAAAAAGCTTTCTTTATCGCTTGACGTAAATTCCGATCCCAATGTCGGATCGCCGGTTCCCTGGATATAAAGAGTACCATACAGGATATTCGATTGAATAAAACCATCATAGAGCAAAGGCGTTTCAAAATAAAATGAACTTCCCAATACTTCCAAAGCGGTAGCGGTAGTAACTAACTTCAGGTTAGAGGCTGGTATCAACGACATATCTTCATGACAGGACGCGATCACTTTCTTCGTAGTTAATTCGACCGCTTTGAAACCGACTGATGCATGAGCCAGATTCTTTTTATTCAAGAAATCGACTAAAACGGACGGCATCTGGGCGTAAAGCCAACAACCGTTAATAAATAACAAGGCAAAAAACAGGAAATTTTTCTTCATTTTTATTGTTTATATTTCTGTACCTATTGGAAACGGGTAATCTTTGTCCATAACGCTATTCTTACATTTTCTGCAAAGATAGAAAAATAATTCTACTTTTCGCCTACGCAAGAGCTACAAGCAGTTTCCTTTTAAGAAATCATTTCGACCTTAAAAATTCCAGACATCCTGCTCCTGCCATTGAAAATGAATACGCATATCAATTCCGCCCGGAGATGTTGAGGCATAGATATTGGCTGACGCCTCACATGACGAAGCCCGCCTTAAACTAAAATTATTTCACCGCCATCGCAGCCTTCCCGCAGTAGTGAACCAACTTCCCATCGTCGCTCACGCCTTCGATAACGACGGAATAGGTGGTCGCATCGTCGGAAGTATAAAAGTCTAATTTAGCATTGCCGGCATCATCGGTCAGCACGTTGGGTTTCCAATAGATAGTCGT
>Ga0123357_10000736_pt1 | contig 32980 bp, 31 predicted proteins | sample TergutEmb28metaG_FD_89873 | JGI IMG/M metagenome (GOLD analysis project Ga0123357, IMG submission 89873) | Embiratermes neotenicus P4 segment gut microbial communities from Petit-Saut dam, French Guiana - Emb289 P4 | ecosystem: Host-associated > Arthropoda: Insects > Digestive system > Gut ... | reverse complement strand
TGATATGAACTGGTTTTGTGAGTAGTCTGTATATTTGAATCTTGGCATATTTATATGATAGCATAGAATTGTGGTTATTGCAAATTATTTTAAGATTTAGATATAAATTCGACAAACTCAACATGGATTTTTCGTCATCATAAAAAACAATTTCTTCGCAGGCCGGGGCAGGGGGATTATTGCGGCAGGATTGAGGCAGCAGAACCCGGACTAGGCTGCGTTTCTCCGGTGTTTTGTTCCAGACGCAAACCGATGAACCAATAGCCAGGATAGTTTCTGTTTTTACATTTGTTTCAATATCAACGGAGCATATTATTAAAGGAAAAAGCAGCGGAGAAATATCCGGGATCGCGGTAATATCCGGATCCGCAAAAACAAGGTCAACCAGTTTTCCCGGTCTGTAATTTCCTTCTATCCGGATTGGTCCGCGTATTCCTTTGCTTAAAAAAAAGGCTTCCGGTATTTTGCGATCGCAGTCCGGGCTTTTGATACCCTCTTGTTCCAATGCCTTTGCCGCGGCGGTTCTGGCGGAATAATGATCGAATTTAAGTTCCAGCAGCGCCTCTGTTCCTTCAAAAGATTCTGTTTGCGCGGGAACCGCTGAATATTCAATCGCCGTATTTTTGGTTGTATTTTTAACGGAAGAAAGGATTTTTGCGCAGCGTTCATTTTCTGTGCTGTAAATTAAAAGCGATGGCCGCCAGCGTGTTTCGATCGCGGCAAATGAACGGCCGTCTTCGAGCCGGCCTATCAAGCAGAGCCTGTCACGGCGCATATCCGCGTAAGCGTGAACAATAAAACCGTTTACGCAGTTATTCATTATTAATCCCGCCCAAAGCGCTTGTTTACGATTTTATCATTATGTATCATATATAACGTATATTTCAACTGTTACAGAGGAATAACCATGTCCAGGCCGATTGAAGTAATTATTACATTGATTATATTCCTTTTTATAATAAATTCATGTGCTGTTTCAAAATCAATTTATCTGGGTTCCGATGATTACTCGGACAGGGTGGGCGCGCATATAACCGGCATTAACGCAAACACAGAAAACATCAACGGAACTTTTCCGGAAGCTGTGTACATAAAAACCAGAACCCAGACTTTTAATTCGTATCATTATTATATTCTTGATAAAGGGCTTATCTGGTACAAAAGTATCTATTCCAGCAGCTCCGGCAGCCCGGACAGTCCGGGAAGCGGGCCAAAGGAATGGACCCTTTTTACGGAAACCGGACTTCCCCATAACGCCGAAAGCCCGGGATTTAAGGAGACTGATTTTATAAGTGAAATATCCGCAGACGCCGATGAACTGGTCGCGGTTTCCAAAGAGGGGAATTTTTACCGTTATTGTTTTGACAGCATACTTACGCGGTCCGCCAATGTCTGGTTTGACAGGCAGGGCTGGCCGGCCGAGGAGCAGCTTTATTTTGACAGGCGTACGGCAGCCAATCTCGCATGGGCTCTTGGCAAACGGAACAAGCAGGTCCTTTATCAGGATGATATTTTTGGCAACCAGCATAACAACGGCCTTTTGGAAATTGCGACAACCTATGTCCTTCTGGAAGACGGCCAGGAAATCTGCTACGCCGACAGCGGACTGCCCAGTGATTTTTCGCGGAACTTTATTGGGCCGCAGAGGGGAACATTCAAATCCGTTTCACTGTCCGCAAGCGGTTCAACCATGTTTGTCATTAACAAAGCAGGCGAAATGTATACCCGTCTTGTCGATTTTGATACGTCCGGCAGTAACCCCATGGGATTTCAATATACCTATGTTCCGTTTAAGTCCGAATTAACGGGAGCCGAATCCGCATCCAATAACCTTAGTCCCTGGGCTCTGCCGGCGGAAGACTGGCGGCTGCAGCCAAAAATAAACCTGACCGGCAAAGCTGCCATTACGGGCCGCATTACCATTTTGCAGAACGGACAGGGCAACAGCGCCAGGGAGCTGCGTGTTGCCGGAATTGATCAAGACGGGCAAACAGGTTATTGGAGCAAACAGATATTTGACGATGTATGGCAATTTAAAAAAGCTCCCCTGAATTTTTCGCAGGACGAGATTCTTGTAACCGCGGAAACTGAAAACAGCAGCGGGCAGCGCGGCCCCTCAATGGATAAAAGTTATTCCGGTTACAGGTGGACCGGCAGCAGGGAAGATAACACGATGCAATACTGCATTCCGGATTTTAACATTCTTGAGGGAGACTGCCGTCTGCAGATTAATTGGCGGGGCGAGACCTGCACCTTAAAACTTTTTCCGGTTGAAATGTGGACATATGTTACACGCGATTATTTGCCCGGCAGAAACGGCCCGCCAAAAATGTTTTTAACTACCCTTGAAATACCGGAGAATGCTTTTGATTCGTTAAGCAATGATTTTACCAAACTGCTCACGGAAGAATTCGGCGCATTTGACAGGGCGCTTTTTCATTATACCATTGCTGCAACCGGCAGCTTCCTGATTATGCGCGAACTTACCGGTTCGGATTCGGTGCTGTATCTGACCGACGGTACCGTAACGGATCAATATTCAGAATTTAATACAGGCAGGTATATTGAAAATCTCAAAGAAGTAAACCGTTTTTATTCAGAAGAACTTTGCCTTCCCCAAAATACCGCCCTTACGTTAACCGAACTGAACGAAAAATCCGCGCTCAACAAACAGTTCGTCAATGAACTTAAATATAAAATCCGTGTTTTAAACTGGTCCAAATTAACCGCGTTTGAAATAAACCTGGGTTATCTGCCCGGCAATTTTATCGGGAAAACCACGCCTCTGCGCTTTATACCAAAAATCCGTATTGTAACAAGTTACGGGGAAGAGCTTGTAATGGCCAATAACGCCTTTATTGATACAATAACCAATAGCCGGGTTAGGTTATACGAAAAAATGATTGAAATTCTGGAAACCCGGATTTTATGCTACAATGATCTGGCCAAAGAAATTTCGAAAAAACCGGAAGCTGACCGTTCAAACGGAATTGCACTGCCTGCCTGGTATTCCGATAAAATTGATGATTACTGGGATATTGCCGGTCTGCCGCGCACTGTAACCGGTGCTTTTAATGTACCCGGCCAGGGTAATAACTCCGCCCGGATTCCGGCTGCCGTGTCCGTTGTTCATTCGCCGCTGTCAGGGCAGAATATTTCCGGCTGGTATCTGGATGTTAACTCCAGCGGGAACAACTTAATTTTCCTGGAATCAAGGGGCTGCGCCAAAAATATTTATTTGCGCAAAGGTAAAACTCCGCAGAAAAAAAAGGTGCAGCTTGATTGTACTTTATTTATCAACGAAAGCGCCTGCAGTCCGGATGAATTAAATATTGCAGCAAACAGTCTGGAGCGTTTTTTTGTCGGAAAAGATAAAACCATTAACGTCAGAATCACATTTGACGGCGAAAAATTCGAAATAAGGGAAAATCCCGCAAAACGCGCCGATTCCTTAATTTTTAGCGGAACATTGCCGAATTAATATTTATCTCTTTTACTTTTCTAATTCCTCCTTTCTAATTTCTCCTTTCTCTTTTCCTTTTGAACCGCGGCCCCGCAACAGCGACATAAACGCCGGCGAGCACCAGTATTGCGCCCAAAATCTGGAGCGGGCGCAGACGCTCGCCCAGGACAAAATATCCGCCTATGGCGCTTATTACCGGTATAAAATTTATAAAAACCGAAGATGAAACTACTCCCAGTTCGTTGAGGGCAAGCGCGTAAAACCAGTAACCGATGGCCGAACAAAAGATGCCAAGAAATACCACATGGCCCCATACCCACAGATCCACATTTCCTGCGCCATGCATCAACAAGCCAAGCATGGGGGGATTTTTTTCAAATATTGCAAAAGGTAAAAATCCTATAAAGCCGATTGCCGACTGCCAGAATACAACAAAAATCCGGCTGTGGCGTTCAAACAGAGGCGGAGTTAAAAAACAGTAGATTACCCAGCTCGCGCAGGTGCCGGCCAGGAACAAATAACCTGCAGCCGAACCGTGCAGGGCAAGCGATACACCGGCTACCAGGCCGACTCCCGTCATTGAGACCAGCGCTCCCAGGCCCGGGAACAGGATTTTTTTCAGGAGGCTTTCCCTGTTATTTCCGCTGTTCTTGCTGTCCCGGTCTTCCTTTTTCCTGTTCGAAAAATTGACGCCCAATGTTTCCGCGATTAAAGTTATGACCGGAATAGCCGCCGTAATTATCGAAGCCTCGGAAGCCGGGACTCTTGCGACGCCGTTGTTTTCAAAAAAGAAATAAAGGGTAACCCCGGTAAGACCGGCGCCGGCAAGAAGCGGGATATCTTCTTTTTTTATTTTTTCTTCCGGTGCTTTTACACGCTTTAAAAAAAACAGAAAAACAACGGCGATAAAAAACCTTAACGCGCCCAGAGTCATCGGACCAAATACACCGACTGCAATTTTAATTGATACAAATGAAAAACCCCAGAACAGCATTGTTGCCGATACGGCGGCCAGGGCCCTGTTTCGCTCTGTCATAAAAAAATCAGGCCTGTTTTCTTAATTCTTCCACAAGTTTGAGAATGCCGGGTACTTCTGACTTCATGATCTCATCCCAGTCGTCTTTATAATTAAAGACCAGTTCATTACCGGGCTTCTCACCGATTGCTTTTACGAAATTCTGCAGAAGATGAAAATCTTTTTCGTAGCAGTGCATGGAGTTGGAACGGTGGGTATAGGTTCCGACTCCGACGCCGAGTTCGGCCGCGGCTTTTTCCTGGAGCATTATAAGGCCAAAGGCGTTGAAGAAAAACGCTTCCGGCAGATCGTTGGACCGGAACAGTACCATCATGTCGAGCTTCCCGCCGCGGATAAAAAACTGAATTGACTGCATGCATGCGGCGTCCTTGTTGCGGCTGTCGACCTCGTTGTCTCTAATCGTAATTATTGCCCGGCGGCTTTCGCTGTTGCGTTTTAATTCATTGATCACAAAAGGCATGTATTTGTTAAAACGATCGTGGTAGGTATAATCCCAGCCTGCGTTGATTTTAAAGTCCAGGATACCGTCAACCAGTTCCATAACATAGCGCTGTAAATCGTAGGCGCCGCCGATTATCAGTTTGGAAATACGGGGTTCCGCTGTTGGTTCTTCGATATGAACTGTCATGGCGCATTCTTTTTGCTTCTGGTTCCAGTCCGAACATTCCAGAATTGTGCCCATGGTTTCCAGTTCGATTAACGCCCTGTGATAGGCTTCTGTCAGGTTATGCCCGCGTATAAAAATCTCCTGCATTTTTTTCCTCCGGCCTTAAACTCTAGTGTTATTGGGCAGATGGGTCAAGACTTTATTATATTTTATTAAGATGGTATGGTTTTTATTTATGTATGAATGATTTTATCGCCATAGATTTTGAAACCGCGGACTTGTCTGCCGACAGCGCGATTTCTGTTGGTCTTGTCAAATACCGCGATTATAAACCTCTGGCTTCATATTATTCGCTTATAAAGCCGCCTGTGCCGTATATTAGGCCCGATTTTACCGAACTCCACGGCCTGACCATGGACGATGTAAAGGACGCTCCGGATTTTAAATATATCTGGGAAAACGAGATCCGCGGTTTTTTTACTGCTGTTCCGTTTGCGGCTCATAACGCGGATTTTGATATGAAAGTTTTGAGCGCCCTCCTGCATCTTTATGAAATACCTGTGCCGCAGATTATGTATTTTTGCACCCTTAAGCTGTCACGGCGCCTCTGGCCCGATCTGCGGTCGCATTCGCTTGCCAATCTGGCCAAGACATTTAACATTATTTACGACGCGCACAATGCCGTTGCTGACGCGGATACCTGCGCGAAGATAGTTGTGCTGGGCGCGCAGGCTGTTGCGCAGAAAAGTAAAAGAAAAAATATTATCGGTCTTGAAAGTCTGCTTAAAAAAACCGGAACAGCAATGCTTGAGCTCTGAGTCAAGGTCTTTTTACTAAGAAATTTTTACCATCTTTATGTTTTTTTGCGGGCATCTGATCGCGCAGATCCCGCAGCCGGTGCATAAATCCCTGTCTATTTTAATTGTATCCGGGCCGTCATATTGCGGGGCGAAGGAAATGCAGATTCGGTGACAAAGTCCGCAGTTTTGCGCGCAGCCGCTTTTTGTGACTTCCGCGTATCCGTCTTCCACGGTCAGTTCTCCGGCTGATTTTACTTCCGGTATAAGACTGCCCCTAAAATCGTCAATGCTTTTGTAACCGCGGCTGTCCATCCAGTTTTTTAGTCCTTTGATCATGGGGCGGACTATATCAAAACCGTTCATTATGACCGCTGTGCAGATTCCGGCGAGGTTGGCTCCGGCCATGAACATCTCAACTGCGTCCTTCCAAGTTGCAATTCCGCCGGTGGCCATTATTGCCGGCCTCGGGCCGCAGCGCCGCCGTATTTCGTAAGTGTCCCTTAACGCCAGAGGTTTAAGCCAGGGGCCGCAGAAACAACTCATGCTTGTTTCCATCTGAAGTCCGTAAGGGGACTGCGAAGGGTTATCAATGTTAATCGGCGGGATCCCCAGCCTGTTTGCCGTTCCGCTGACTGCGTCTGCGCCGGCCTCAAACAGTACAGCCGCTGTCTCCGCTATTTGCCCGCCTTCCGGAGTTAATTTTATAAACACCGGAATCCGGACTGCTTTTTTTATTTCTGTCAAAATTTTTGCGATCGTCTGCGGCTGCTGTCCAAGGCTGGCGCCGGTTTTTATCTGCCCGTTTTTATCTTCGCCGGAAGTTACTTCAACATTGTATGACATATTGGGGCAGCACATATTAAGCTCTATCGCGTCCGAACCGCAGCTTTCAAATTGCCTGGCCATGTTTACCCAGCCATTAATAAATGTGTCTTCGTCATTTTCTGGTGAACCGGACGGATCCCCGGCATAGGTAATGTTGGCAAAGAGCAGTAAATCGGTCAGTTCTTTTTTGGCGCCGCTTATTAGTCTGAGGCCTTCTTCCATGGTGAGCCGTTTTTCCGCAGTAAAGGCCAGGGCATTGTATTCGCGGAAGTATCCGTAGCGGGGTTTGTTGTTGATGTACGGCGCCGGATCAACGGAGAGTTTGATACTCGCGGCTGCCCAGCCGGTTTCTTCAATGCGCTTTAATTGTCTTACAGATTTGGAAGCCGGACCTGACGCGATGTAGAAAGGGTTTTTAAAATTCAGTCCGCCGGCACGGACCGGTATAATTATTTCTTCCATATTTTTTCCAGTATGTTACCGGGTTTACCCGGCATCCTGGTTGCGGATAACTCTTCCTTCCGCAGCGGATTTATAAATCATCTTTATTATGCGCAGGGCTTCAAGGCCGTCAATACCGCGCATGCCTTTTTGAGCGTCCCTGTCTTCCAGTGCACAATCAACAAAGTGTTCGATCTCCGCTGTGTAGCCGAGATTGTATTTTTCGTCCACCGCGGGCCTTGACCAGCCTGCGGTGATATCAGCTTTTTCTACCGTATACTCCAGGCCGTTTTTGCTGTAGGCCGAAATCGCGCTTGAGAAAGTCAAATCGAGGTGGAGGCAGCCGTCTGAACAATAAAAATCAATTACATCTTCCATGCCGCCTTCCGAGACATAGTTGCCCTCGAGCAGGGCGTAAAAACCGTCCTCAAACCTGATAATCGCGGCGCCCCAGTCCTCGCCTTCCAGCTTTTTGTGGAGCAGGTTGTTTTCCATTCCGCCGGAGCACATGGCGGTGAGTTCTTTCCATTTACCGTCCCTGATCGCGAGGAGGAAACCGGCCGGGTGTACGCCCATGTGGAGCATGCTGCCGCCGCCGCAATATTCCAGTGTCTGCGCAAAGGGGCTGTGGGAGCCGTTGTGGCATTCACGGCAGCGGACATATAACAGTTTGCCAAGTTTACCGCTTTCGATAATAGAGAGGGCCTTGCGTATGGCCGGAGCGCACAGCCAGTCTTCCGCGTAATAAATTTTTTTGCCGGCCTTTTGCGCAAAAGCGATCATTTCAACGCCGTTTTCCAGGATCGTTGCAAGCGGCTTTTCGCAGATAATATGGCGGCCCTTTTTTAACGCCGCCATCGCTACAGGATAGTGCAGGAAATTCGGCACGCATATATCTACCAGATCGCAGTCACATACATTTATCGCGGTTTCATAATCATCGTACTTATTTATATCGTCCAGTCCGTAATGTAGCGCCAGAGTGTCAATGCGGCCGGAGTTTTTGTCGCAGATACCGGTGATTTGCGCCTTGTCCCGGATACGCGAGTAAGCGTCAAGATGCAAATCCGCGCTAAAGGCCGCGCCTATTATTAAGACTTTAAGTTTTTGCGTTTTTACTGTTTGCGCTTTTATTGTTTGACTCAATATAAATCCCCTTAATACCAGCTCCCGCTAAAACCAACTCCCGTTGAGCGGCTGCTTTTTGGACATCATTTCAAATACACTATTCATGAATTTTACAGATTCATCAACCGCTGTTTCCAGAAGCAGTTTGCCTTTTTGGGCGGTTGCTTTGGTTGCCGCGCCCCAGATACCGTCCGGGCAATAACGGAGCACGCCTGCATAGTTCAGCATTGGTCTTTCTGTGTCCGGGAAAAAATTTTTTGCCTTTGACATATCCACCAGTTCAGGATGAAGGTACAGCATGAGCGAAGTTTCGATTTCGTTCGCGTGGATGCCGCCGGCTGACTGCAGAATCTCCAGCCTGTCAAAAGCGGGGCCGCAAATTTCAGTAGTATCGATTTTTACAACCATCAAATCCGGATTATGATCAGCGTTTAGCTCGCGCACGATCGGATTCATTACAAAGACGCCGCCGTGTCCCTGTACGATTGCAATCCGTTTAAACCCCTGGGCCTTAAGGTCCAGGCAGATGTCGGTCATCATCCTGTAAAAAGTATCGGAATGCATACCTATGCTGCCCCGTTTGCCGCGGTGTTCCTTGTTGGTGCTTATTGGCAGACCAGGTATGTAAAACCCTCCGGATTTTTCGGCAATGCCGCGCCCTATAGCATCGGCGATAATCCAGTCGGTCGCAACGCTCATGTGCGGGCCGTGCTGTTCGATGGAGCCTACCGGCAAAATTGCCAGTTCGGTGTCCTTAATGTCGTCTATGGAACCGTCCCATCCCCGAATCATTGCAGCCTCCGAGTTAAAAACTTGTAATTTTATATATCAGTATTATTATATATGGTCAGATTGTTCTTTTTCCAGTAACAGGATTTTTTCGTTCACCAAGTCATTTAATACTGTTTGAATTTCTTCCAAAGCTGCTTTTTGATATGTTTTTATCATTAAAATATGGTCATTTTTTTTCGAAAAAAGATCGGTTGGATCAATATCTAATGCTATAGCAAGTTTTTGTACCATTTCTGCAGAAGGGAATTTTACCGAATTTTCCAGCATCCCGATATAATTTGTAGATACTTCCGCCTTTTCTGCCAAAAAAGCCTGGCTCCAGCCCCGAATTTGCCGGAATTGTTTTAAATTTTTCGCAAATATTTCTTTTATATTTGTCATTACATAATAAAACTTCATTATGATTTTATCTGACATAATTTACTAAACAACATACTTTAAGTATTGACATTTTCTTAATTATCACATACTCTAAGTTATGGTATTATTATAAATCTTATAAAAAATGGATTTATATTCAAAAAAATTTATTAATGGAGTTTATTTTATGAAAAAATGCGTTAAAAAGAAGGCGGGTATATTGTTATTTACACTTGTAATAATACTTGCCGGATGCGCCACTACCCAGCATGAATTGGTAATAAACAATATTTCGCCCAATAATATAAAAGAAATTTATATTAAGAACGCCGGAACGGCCAATTGGGGCGCCAATATGGTTAAAAATGTAGACAATATTGACTTGTCTGCATTTACCAACACTGTAGATATAAAAGTCATTGATAATAACAACACTGTTTATAGCAAATATAATGTATCTTTTAATGACGCAGCGTTTACAGAGTCGGGTACAACTTCAACTATGAATACGTTTGTAGGGGTAATTTTATTGGGTGGCATTATTACAGGCCTAGTAATGATTTCAGGTAAATGAGGTATATAATGATTAAAAAAATTTTTATCATTTGTTCGATTTTTTCAATAATATTAATCAATTTGACTTCATGTGATACATTAACTCGTTATACTGCGCATGTCTCTGTAGACAGGAACCTAATTCTTGTTATTAGTAATCAAACAGGATATACAGTAAGCTTAACCGCTCCTGTTTATTTGAATATTGATAACGGATCAAGTACCCAATTGCAGCCTGCTGATACAAACGGAAGTATTGATATCAATTACAGTATTGAGTCAGTTAAATTTACCGAACAGATGTCCATGAATAACGCGGATGCTACTGTTATTCTGACCAAAAGGCCGCCTGCCATTACTGTTGTAAATCAAACCGGGTATCCGATTGCCCTGGTTACTCCGACGCCGGGCAAAATAAATAACGGAGGCAGTGTATATTTTTTATCACCTGCATTAAATCAAACCGTTGAAATTACCTACCAAATTGAATAAATGATTTTATCTGAACAAGTGGCAGTTAATAATCAGGATGTTAATGTTACCTTAATCAAAAGACCTCCGACCTTAACGGTAGTTAACAATGTGGGAGCAACCATTAACACTGTTTTTCTGCGTATCCCGGGTGCTCCAAGCTGGACAGGCGGTAATATAGTTATCAGAAACGGTGTTATTAGTTTGACCGCTGCCGGCGGCGCTCAAACCGGAGATATAAGCGGAAGTATTGTTAACAAAGACAGTGTACAAATCTGGATGGGAAATGTTCCAATCAGCGGAGACAGGTTTGATGTCCGGATTGATGATGTCCAGGGTTACACCTATGTTAAAACTAATGTCTTACTGGCAGATGATTTATCATTGATTTTTACACAAAGCGACAAACGCTAATCATTTATGTAAAGGAAGCTTATTCTATGAAAAGCAGATTTATTTTTATAGGAGTCTTTATTCTATTTATATCTGTCAGTTTTTCCTCTTGTAAATCATATTTTGATGAACTGGCTATAACAATTTCTGGTACACCCAAAATCGGAAATATAATCACTGCTTCGGCAAGTGGCGGTGGCGCTTACGGTTCATGGAGTACTGATTGGGGTTATTCAGGCTATTTCTGGGAAGCTAGCCAAAATGGTTCTTATAATTGGTCAACTTCATATATTTCCGGAAGGTTTAACGGATCAGATCAGGATAAATATGAATTAAATTCCGCATCAATGGTTGGTTATTATATCAGGGCATACCGTTATAACAACAACAAAGAACGAATATGCAGTAATATTTTAGGTCCAATAGATCCTGCCAATTAATTAAACAATTTTGCGCTGTTAATCTTTCTGTTTAGGATTTACGGAAATTCCTCCTGGAAGTATTTCCTAAACAGAAAGTTTCTTTTTAAAAATAGCTTTATCAAATCCCATCATCATTCATAATTTTATTTCATGAATTATTTTTTCTGGTATATACCTTTTTCAAGGTAAATATGACCTATAATGGCAGATTTGTTATTAACCAGAAAATAAACCGCTTACTAAAATAGGCTAACTACGTGTAACTTTTCAGGATCGGAAAAATGATGCGTAGTGAGCCATATCAAAAAGACATCATTTTACTTTATTTTTGACTTTTTGGTAAAATTCACTATATTTCAATATATGGATACCATTGATGACTTTTGGGAGCGGGTAAATAAACAACTGCGGGCCCATAAAATAAGCCGGAAGAAATTCGCAGAATTTATTGATGTTCCGTACAGTACTTTCAACAGTTGGCTCAGGAACGGGCGCTCCCTGGAAGTCTATACAGCCTATAATATTGCCGCTGCCCTTGGGGTAAACCTGGAATTCCTCCTTACCGGAATTGACGGAAAAAACGCCCGGGAACGGCTGAAACAGATCGAAGAAAGAAAAACCGTCAAAATAAGCATGGAGAAACTTATCGGGAAAATGCGGAAAGAACTTGTGAAACTCTGATACAATGTAATAATACTTAACATTGACAATGTACACATTTATGTACTATATTTTTGTATGACAACAAGAGAAATTGAATTTGACCCTGTGAAGGCAAAGCTCAATTGGCAGGAGCATAAGGTCTATTTTGAAGATGCCGCGCTGGTTTTTACTGATCTCCACTGTGGTGAAAAGACGCGTTTAATATCAGCCAGAGCCGCAGATAAAGCGGAAAAGAGGAGTTATCATGGGCATGACAACAATAACAGTAAAGGCTGGTCAAAAGCCGACTAAAGAGCAAATAAAAAGAATACGTGCGGCAGCTAAAGCGCCTATAAATTATACCCCTGATTGTCCTAAATCCACACCGGAGGCACTTGCTGAATTTGCAGCGAGGGCGCGGGAATTACGAAAAAATATTAAAACAAACAAACCTGCGGTAACTATCCGTATCAGCGCAGCCTGTCTTGCAAAGTATAAAATTCTGGGCAAGGGATATACCGGTATAATGGCTGATGTTTTGGATTATGTCGCTGATAATCCTGAAATACTCACAAAAGTTCGCGGATAAGGTAATAAATTAGGCTAACTACGCGTAACTTTTCATGATCGAAAAAATGATGCGTAGTGAGCCATATCCGGAAGACTTCATTATATCATATTTTTTAAAATTATGTTATTGTTTTTATAGAATCCTTACAATAAAATCAAAGCTGTTTAGATGATGAAATTATTTTTATGTGCCATTTCAATTTTAATGATTCTGCTATGCGGTTCCGGATGCTCGACTGCACCAGGTGCAACAGGAAACATTGCCCGTAAATATCCGGCAGAAACTTTTTTTATCCTGCCTAATCCGGTTTTTCCCGAAGTTATGTATTACGGTGTAAACCTTGGATATTTTCCGCAAAAGGCAAGGGACTGGATCATTAACGAGGCCTTTCCAAAAGCAGAAATGGAACAGCCTTTTATGGTAAATCTTGAACTTAAAGTCTGGTGGGCAAAAGACAACAATGCAGTTCTTGCGGAAGTAACATATACAATTGCAAAAGGTTATGTGGGCGCCGGAAAACTCACAACGGGCAGTCAAGGTAGTTACGGCGGCGATTCACAAATAATTAATCATTACGGAAAATACGCGTATTACCATACATTAAGATATAAATATGAATACAGTCTGTATTCGCAAAAATTATCAGAAACAGATCCGGCATTTGCGGAAATAATTGTTTTCGCAAAACAGTTATGTTCGGAAATTGAATATGACTGGGGGAATTTTCCCGCATACAAGGGAGCGCCTGCAATTCCGACTCCTGATTTAAAACACTATGTATGTGACGGATATGCAGAAGAAGTTATGCAAAATGCTATCAAGCTGTCTTCTGTCCAGGCTGTACAGAAGTGGACCGGGCCTAACCATGCGTGGAATGTTCTTAAACTGACTGACGGAAGAACATTGTTTTTTGATCTGACATGGTTTGATAATGAATACATCAACAGTGAAACCGGTGAAATTTACCAAACTGATGATTATAACTGGGAAAATATAACATTTAATGAACATCTGTTCCGCTTCTCAGGTGTCAGTTACGGTACTTTACAATTTACGCATAATCTGGGAACACTGGACAGCGAAATACGCAAATAGTATTTTAACCCTGCTGGACAGATGTAAACTGTAAACCAATTGTTAGGTGGAATTTTTTCTTAATGAAAAATAAAAAAAAACTCCAATGAATACTTGCTTTTTTGATAAAAAGAGATACAATTTTTCTTAAGGAGGATAAAGAGGGTGTATGAAAAAATCAAGTTTTCCTTCCATGCAGGAAAAAGAGGAGGCTATTAAAAACAATGCATGGCATCACGTACGTTAAGCATAATTCCCATCTCCGGATGATTTGAAAATCATTCAATACCAATTGGCAAAAGATTCGTCCCTCTGAACAAAAACGAATCTGGCGGACGTTGTCCGTAAATGCCTGTCTATTAAAAAAGAAATGGGGTTAATAATGAAAAAAACTTTTTTGCTTTTTATTTCAGTTTTTTTATTGCTGGGGTTAATTATCGCAGGATGTTCCATCCCTGCAGGCCCGGCAGGCGCAGGTACATCAAGGGCCGTCATTAATGTAAACGGCATTGATATTGACACCGAAAAAACATATACCGTAAGAAACAGCGGGTGGAATCAGGTTGTAATTGCCGGTTCCGGGCAGCAGAACATCGTGGAGTTCAGCCTGATGGATGGCAATCCCGGTCCTGTTGCAGCAACTGCCTGGTGCGGTGATCTTAATACAACTGTTCAATCATATTATAAATTAACCACTCTTACTTCTACTTCTCTTTATGGCAGCGATACAGCTTTGAAACTTCAGGCGGCGCTTACATATATCTACAATAATTACGGCGATATGAGGGAGAACAGCCCCTTAAGTTATAATGCGCTTGTTCAGGGAGTGATCTGGAATATTACCAACAATGCAGTAATTACAGGAATCAACGGCAACGGATATTTGGGCGATCTCGCGTGGCAGATACAGGACAACGCAAAAGTCATTCCTGCAATTACGGATGTTCTTGCAAATTATGCAAGGATCATTAACGATTATGACAACGGTGTTACCATCAATTACAGTCAGGCTGTTATTAACGGTAATCTGTTCGGCCCCTGCATTATATCGGAGAATTCACTTTTCCCCGGTATGGTGTATGCCTTAACTGTTGACAGACCCGTTTCTGCGTTTTTTGAAGACGCAGACGGAAATGTCATTACAGAGGCAGCGGCAGGCTTACAGTTCTATGTGCGTTTTGCTGCTGGTTCCTTTGGCGAATTCAATTTTAATGCAGCAGCTGTTGGGAGCAGGGATTATCTGGTAGTTAATAACATTCTGGTCTGGTATTCAACAGCCGATGCAGCCGATCTTGACAAGGATCATGCACATCAGCCGCTGTTTCAGCCATTGTTCACTCCGCTTGTAAGTACAGAGACCCTGAATAAAATGTATTCATGCGGCGGGAGATTCAGCGTTACACCGCCGGCCGGCAATATCAACATAGTAAAGACTGTAGATGGTGTGAATATTTTTGCCTGGGCCGGCGTTAACAACTGCAATGTTTATGATCTTATAAGCGCTTTCAACATTTACAGCACAGACAAAAGCGGCGGTTTGTTGGGTGAATTGCGCGGGACAGGCAATGTTGACAATCAGGGTGTGCTTTCATTCAGTAATCTTCAAAACGGCTGGTATGCAATTGAGGAAATACTGACTTCCAAAGGCGCAAAAGTTTTTGCTAGGCCGGAGATCATGTATGTTCAGATCGAAAACAGTGTCCAGGTCAGCGGCAATGCTTCATTTGATTACAATTCGCTCTACACGATCTGGTACACAATAAATGGATGGCATCAGTTGAATTATCCCGGCCTTAACGGCGGAGGAGAAATTTTCCCCATCAAGGTCTTCGATGAAACAGGTACCGAGTATGCATCATTCTGCGGCAACGCCGGTTCCACCAACTTTGATGAAGGACCCGGCAATTACATGATCGCCGAAAGAATTGATCGCGGTACAGCTTTATATGCGGATTTCATCAGTGCCATGAACTACATCGAAGACAGGTACGGCAATCTGGCCCTTTACAGGCCGGTTACACAGATTGTCATTTGGGAGCTGCTTGGCGCGATTGATGTTAATTCAAACGCGTTCAACAGCATTAACTGGGCTGCCATTGAAGCCGGTACATCAACAGTAATGGGAGTACCCAGCGCAGAAGCCATTATAAAAGATGTGATTACCAATTATAAAGGTTACAGGGGAAGGGGCCGGATTGCAGATATTGCATTTATGGTCAGTAAAAATGTTCCCGGCCCCGAAGGTTATGTTACACGACAGCCCCAGTATGTTCCGATCTATAATATTGGCGAAAGTTTCAACAACATGGCAATTCCGCCTCCTCCGGTTATACGCCCTGTCAGTCCGGCTTATTCTTCGGTAACCGCAACAAACACAGGGAATGTTAAAATGATTATTGCAGGACTTAACAAGCAAAACGGTAATCCCTATTTCAATGATAAAAAGGGCAATCCTGATACTCCTTTTGTAGTGCCTAACAGCAATCATTTTGTTTATGCAAAACTGGACAGAACGGATCTTGAAAAAGGCCTTTTGCTTGACCTCGTAGTTGGCAACAAATATCAGATTGTCGGGAAAGCTGAAGTTAAGCTGGTTAATGGCAATCTGGTAATTAAAGTTGCGGACATGGCTTCCGGTTCGCTGGGCGCAATAGCTTTTAATAAGCTGCCGGTAATCAACAATGGCAATATTCATTCAGCCAAAGCAGCGGATCTGGCAAAATTCGGTGCAGTCACAGGATTCAAACATGACAGCAATCTGCTGATTCCGTGCCGGCCGGGCAGTACAATTTATTTGTACATCCACTTTGATTCACTTAAGTTCTATCTTTAGCACTATGATTCTCCTGTGAGGACATAAATCCGGCCGGCAAAAAAAGCGGCCGGATTTTTTTAAACTATGTTTTACTGTGAAAATACCGCGGGATTCACAGAGGAACTTAAAAGAGGGGTTGTAGATTAGGAATTTGCAAAAACGGACTTGTATTCCATTATTGCAAAAACAGGAGCGTCTTCGGGCGCATTTTTTGAAACTTTTGTGGTTACTGAAATTTTAAAATCATACTATCATAACGGTAAAAATCCACAATTAAGTTTTTTTAGGGATTCCGGCGGGAACGAAAGCACCGGGTATGGCTGCGAAATCTGCCTTACGCCGGATTTACAGCTTTTGTCCCCTGATACGCTGGCTATTTCAGTTTGGGATATATAAGGCTTATCTTTATAAAGAAAGGCTAACTACGTGTAGATTTTTTGGGAGCGGGTGAATGAACAACTGCAGGTCCATAAAATAAGCGTGGAAAAACTTATCGGGAAAATGCGGAAAGAACTTGTGAAACTCTGATACAACACGAGATACAGACAGACTCTAAATAGCCGTTTTTTTCCTTCTTCTGCTTACTTCACCAGTAAAAGACTTTACGGTATACTTTTATTAGGGATAATTCATGCACGTTGAATTAAATAATGCAGCTAAAAAACAGTTTCATAAACTGAATGAGCCATATAAAAGCCGTATTACCATCGCCCTTGATAAACTGGAAAGAGAACCACCTGAAGGGGATATAAAAAAATTACAGGGGCGGGATGGATACCGTGTAGTTGTCGGAGGTTTCCGAATTCTTTTCGATATAGAAATTGACAAGATTGATGTTTTCAAAATAGCCCCTCGCGGGGACGTATACAAGGAGTAACTAAATGAATACAGCAACCGCCGTAAGACGTGAATTAAAGAATTATATTGATGCAATTCCGGAAGTCAACCTTGAAATAGTGCGTCCTATGCTCTCTTTTCTTGCCGGAAATGAACCGCTTATTATTGAAACAAATTTGACTGCAAGAGAAAAAGCAGTTATTAAGGCAGGACGCAGGGAGCGTAAAGAACATCCGGAAAACTTCACTCCCTGGTCGGCAGTTAAAACAGAACCAGCAAGCCCGAAGAAAGCGGCCATAATTGAAAAGCGAATAAAAAAGTAGAAACTATAATATGGGATCATTCTATTTAATTGCTCTATTTAATAACTAAAATAATAAATAGCTGCTATTCCCCTTCTTCCCCGCTTACTTCACCAGTAAAACACTTTAAGGTATACTTTTTTACGAGGTAAATATGACCAGAAAAGGCAGAGTTGTAATTGACCGGGAAATGTGCAAGGGGTGTTATTTGTGCACCCGCGCCTGCCCGATGAAAGTGATGGTACGCGATACTGCAGCCAATTCGACCGGGACTTATCCTGTAAAACAGCTGGCTCAAAACGCTTCCGGAGGATCATGCATTGCATGCGCAAACTGTTATGAAGTATGTCCGGATGTTTGTCTTGAAGTTTATGAATTGCAGCAATGAGGAAATATACATGAACGAAGAAAGAGTTTTAATGAAGGGAAACGAAGCCATTGCCGAAGGCGCTATTCGCGCCGGATGCTGGGCATATTTTGGATATCCCATAACTCCGCAGAACGAGATCATCGCCTATATGGCCCAGCACATGCTGGATTTGGGCAGGGTGTTTATCCAGGCGGAAAGTGAAGTAGCCGCCATTAACATGGTTTACGGCGCCTCCTGCGCGGGCATGCGGGCCATGACCAGTTCGTCCAGCCCGGGCATCAGCCTCAAGCAGGAAGGAATTTCCTACGCTGCAGGCGCCGATGTACCCTGCGTGATTGCCAATGTCTCAAGGGGCGGGCCGGGGCTCGGTTCCATCGCGCCTGCCCAGGGCGACTATTTCCAGGCAACACGGGGCGGCGGCCACGGCGATTATTATACAATAGTGCTGGCGCCCAAAAGCGTGCAGGAGTGCGCTGATTTTACTTACCAGGCCTTTGATTTGGCCGATAAATACCGGATGCCGGTTCTTGTACTTGCCGACGGTATGATCGGCCAGCTAATGGAAGGAATTATTCTGCCGCCGGAGAAGAAACGGGAAGAGCTTCCGGCCCGGCCCTGGGCAGTAGGCAACATGGCCAAAGCAGGCCGGCCCGCGATTCATATTACCTCCCTTGATCTGGTTCCAGAGATCCTCGAAGAAAAAACCAAGATCAGATTTGACCGCTACGAGACTATCAAAAAGAACGAAGTACGTTTTGAGGAATACGGCTGTTCGGCTTCCGATGGCGCCGAAATTATCCTGACAGCCTACGGTACATCAGCCCGGGTTTGCCAGGGCGCAGTAAAACTGGCTGAGGCTGCCGGAATAAAAGCCGGTTTCTTTCGCCCGATAACACTGTGGCCCTTCCCCTATGAGGAACTCGCAAAAATCGGCGCCGGCAAGCCCATCCTTACTGTGGAGATGAGCCTTGGCCAGATGGTTGAAGACGTGCGCCTTTCTGTCTTGGGAAATTCTCCGGTACACCTGCTGGGACATTCAGGCGGGGTAATACCCACAGAAGAAGAAGTTTTTGCCGAAATCAAAAAAATACTGGGGAGCAAACGATGAGCGATAAATTAAAAGCCGGTTATCCAAAAAGCTTAAAAAAAATTCAGACCAAATACTGCGGCGGCTGCGGCCACGGGCTAATCCACCGCATAATTACAGAAATTATTGACGAAATGGGCCTGCAGGGCAAAACCATAATTACCAACCCCGTTGGCTGTTCGATTTGGGCTGATCTGTATTTTGATACGGACACTGTGCAGCCTGCCCACGGACGTACTCCCGCAGCCGCGACCGGAATCAAGCGCGCTCTGCCGGATCACCTGGTAATATGCTACCAGGGCGACGGTGATATGGCCGCCATCGGAACTGCCGAGATGATCCACGCCGCAAACCGCGGGGAAAAATTCACCACGATATTTGTAAATAATGCAATCTACGGAATGACCGGCGGACAGATGGCGCCGACGACTCTTATCGGCCAAAAAGCGGCCACTGCGCCGTACGGCCGGGACGCCGTTGAAGCCGGTATGGGCTACCCGATCCGGGTGGCGGAGCTTTTGTCCTGCCTGGACGGCACGGCCTACATCGCGAGGGGAGCCGTCAACAATCCGGCAAACGTCCGCAAGACCAGGAACTATATCCGCAAGGCAATACAGCTCCAGATGAGCGGTGTGGGTTTTACCATGGTAGAAGTTCTTTCGCAGTGTCCCACGGGCTGGAGTATGGAGCCGGATGAATCGGTTGAATGGCTGGAAAAAAACATGATCCCGGTTTTCCCGCTTGGTGAAATCAAGAAGCCTGCCGCGGAAACCGCAGTGCCTGCAGCGGCAAAACTTGGAGCGGCATAATGAAAAAAATCTGCGAAAAAAGTTACTTTGCCGGATTCGGCGGCCAGGGTATAATTTCCCTCGGCCAGATTTGGGCTTACTTTGCCATGCTTGAAGGCAAGTACGTAACCTGTTTCCCGTTTTACGGCGCGGAAAAACGCGGCGGCATAGCCAGGGCCGGAGTTATTATTTCTAACGAAGAAATCGACAGCCCGCTTGTAACATCCCCGGATTCGGTCCTTGTAATGAACAGCGACTCGCTCCCCCTCTGCGAAGGCATCGTAAAATCCGGCGGCCTTATGCTTATCAACACCACCCTGGTAAAGGAAAGCCCCAAACGCAGTGACATAAAAGTGCACGGCATTGAAGCTTCCGGCATTGCCGAAAAAATCGGCCACGTAAGATTTGCGAATATGGTCGCTCTTGGCGCGCTGGCCAAACTATCCGGAGCCCTTGCCCTCAATGACATCGAAGGAGTCTTAAACAGGTTCTTTCCGCCGGACAAGCAAAAATTCAATCCGATGAACGCTGCCGCGATCCGGGCAGGTTGCCAGGCAGTCTAAGAAAAATGGCCCGGATAAGTTATGTGGAGATAGAAAATTTTAAGATTTTCTCGGAAAAAATCCGCATAGAACTGGGCCATCCGGCAGTGTTAATCGGCCCCAATAATTCGGGCAAGACGAGCGTAATACAGGCTTTGTCATTGTGGAGCAGCGGAGTAAAAGCCTGGTATGAGAAAAAAGGCAGGCCTGACAGAAAAGAAGCATTGGAACGTGTCTCCGCCGGCATTAACCGTCTGAATATACTGGATGTCCCTGTTACCGAAACGCGTTTTTTATGGAATAATACCAATGTTACTAACAATGGCAAGTCTGTTACTATTAAAATAAGTGTCGGAATAGAATGCAGGGACAGTATAAAGAACTGCTGTATGATCTTCACCTATAGCAATCCGGAAGTAATCTACTGCAGACCCGATATTGAAACTCTGCGTGATAATGATTTATTAATGCAGGCTGCTGATCTGCAGTTCCATCTTCTTTATCCAATGTCCGGTATCATGGCCAATATTTCGGCAGATACCGAAGAAACACCGCTGCTTGACGGCCGCATAAAAATGCTTTTAGGTCAGGGACAGACAGCGCAGGTTTTGCGTAACATCTGTTATAAAGTAACGGAGCAGGATGAAGTAAATGATACCAATGACTGGTTTAAAATCACCGAAATTATGAATAAAATTTTTCTTGTTAATTTAAATAAACCTGTCCTGAATATCGCCAGAGGGAGTCTCCAGATGAGTTACCGGCAGGAAGGAACAGATGCAGATTTGGATATTTCCCTGGCAGGCAGAGGTCTCCAGCAGATGCTGTTGATTCTGGCTTATCTGTATTGGCACAGGAACAGTGTACTGATGATCGATGAACCTGACGCACACCTGGAAATATTAAGGCAGCGTCAAATATTCAGTATATTGAATGATGTTGCTTTTAATACCAATAGTCAGATAATAATTGCCACCCATTCTGAGTCGATTCTGGATGAAGCCATGGATACCAACCTCACTTTGATTCTGGACGGTACAGCGGACAATCTTGCCAAAAGGCAGCATATAATTGATACCTTAAAAACATTCGGCATCGAACACTACTACAAGGCAAGGATCAATCCGAGGATCCTTTATGTTGAAGGCAGCACTGATATTGCCATATTAAAGGCTTTGGCAGAACACCTTAACCATATCGAGGCTGTCAGGATTCTTGAAAGAACATTAAATGTTTATTATACAAAAAACATCGAACCGGAAAATACTTTATCAAATCAGCTTGATCGCATAGGAGGTTCATTCGGCAGGTTTCAAAGTCATTTTTCAACGTTAAAAGATTTTGTTCCCGGGCTTAAGGGAATAGCGGTTTTTGACAATGACAATGCGGATCGTCCGGAAAATATAACTGATGATTTTGCTTTACTTTATTGGAAAAATTATGAAGCAGAAAATTATTTTATAAGTCCGCTGGTTCTGAAAAAATACGCCCAGAATCTTTTTGGCGAACAATCCGGTCTTCTTTTCCAAAATGAAGATACGCAAAATTTTATTGACACTGTTAACGAAACGCTTCTCAATGATATTTTTAACGGAGACAAAAATCAACTTGATGAATATTTGGGATTGAGTGTCAGTCTCCAAAAAACACTTTTAAGGACCATCAAGATGAGCCGCTTTGCCGAAACAGTTTTCCGTAATTATGCTGAAAAATACCACAGGCCTGTTTTATTGAACAAGGGTGAATTTTACCGCCTTGTTCCGTTCTGTCTGCCGCAAGAAATTCCAGCTGAAGTGAAAGAGAAACTGGATTTGCTTGTTAAATATCTGTCGTAATTTTATAATTTTATTAACGGAGGATGTATATGAAATTAGATTTCGCTAAATTTAATAAACCTGTTTTATTATTAACCGCGTTTCTGCTCATGGTCCCTGCCCTGGTCAATGCCGCGGACACGCCGCCGGACAACACCGGCATTGTTCCGTCGACAAATCTCTCCCTGCAGATATCAACCCTGCCGGAAGCCAAACTGAGTGCAACCCAGGCTTTTACTTTTCCGTTCCTTAGGGGAACAAGCGCGCTGACCTCCGGCAACAACATAAGAACCGAAATTTCTGCGGAAGTTACACCGGTGTCCCTTGCCGGACTTGCCAGGGTGATCTGGACTCCGATAGCGTTCCTTGAACTGGACGGCGGCGGCAGGCTCGGCACCGGCTGGAACATGCCGCTGGGCAACGGCATTGGCCTTAACCAGTCAGTGGGCGTTTACTCAGGTACTGCGCGCAAGGCAGAAATCAACGGCGATCCCTTTGACGGCGCGCAGCTTAGCGCGTGGTTCGGCGGCGCGTTCCAGTTTGATCTGGCCGCTGTGGTTCCCGGAGACTGGAACCACGTAATCGTGCGCGCCTACGACGAGCTCAAGTATTCGGCTTACACCAGGGCCGGTAAAAACGATTCCTGGATTGTGGAAAATGATGACGGCCAGAACCTTAACGGCTGGACCTGGCACGGCGAGGCGGTCATAGGGTACCAGATGCCGCAGTCTCCTGTCCTGGATTTTGTAGGCATTATGGGCGAACTAAATTACAACCTCTATGATATTGCCAACAAGGAAGACTGGGGCGGAAATCTGGGGCGCTGGATTTTTTCCGGTCTGTTCAATTTTTCCATAACCCCCAGGTTCAGTACGACTTTAATCGTGCAGATGAGGACCCGTAATAATTACGGAACTTCTGACCTTAACAACAGCGGCAGCCTTTGGTACCAGGATCAGGCACTGAGCAATGATTACGGCTCACAGCGGCTGATGTTCTATCGCGCTGCCCTTAGTTTTTCGTACAAGATTTTTTAAATTCGAGTCTGTCCATAATGTAGACACATTATGGACAGACTACCTTGAATGTAGCATTTTCGCAGCTATTTGGCGAGAAAATGCAAGGTCTGTCTACAAAGTGACCGACTTTGCAGACAGACACTAATTCATAATTGCACTGGCTATTGTCCATGTCCCTGATATGATCAATAGAACCAGTGTAATTCTTTTGAACAATAATTCGTCCAGTTTTTTACACAATTTTATTCCGATAAAAACGCCCAATACCATTGCAGGTATTAAATATAATATTTTTCCAAAGACTGCCCTTGTTAATAATCCGTTTATCAGATAAGTAATTATTGTTATTAGGTTCAGCACAAGTGCGGAAAATGTTATATTTGCCCTAAAACCTTCTTTGTTTATGCCCTGATTGGATAAAAACAACACAACGGGCGGTCCGCTTAAAGAAAGGCTACCGTTTAAAAACCCGCTTGCAGAACCGGCGATTACATAGCCCAATTTTTCCATTTTTATGGGAAACGATTTTTTAAGAATTAAAAAAAGAGAAAATATTATAATAATTATACCGCAAAAAATTTTTAAATATTCTGAATTTATGGTTTGCAATGAATAGACACCCAAAGGCGCGAATAATAAACTTGATATAATTAACAGCCATATTTTTTTTATTTTTACTTCTTTTATGCAATTATAAAGTACCAGAATATTGGTAAGAAAGCATAAAACAACAATTATGGGAACAGTTTCATTTAATGGAAATAACCTTAAAAGCAGGGGAACAGAAATTAACGCAAAACCAAAACTTGTTAAACCCTGAATAAAACCTGCCGCAAAAACGATAATTAATCCAGAGATAATTTCCATATTTATTTTTTATTATTACGCGCTGTAGCCGCGAAGAATTTCTCTGGGTTTGGAACCCTGGGCGGGGCCTACTACGCCGCGGTGTTCCATTTCTTCGACCAGGCGGGCGGCCCGGTTGTAGCCGATTTTTAAGCGGCGCTGAATGTAGCTGGCGCTGGCCTTGTTTTGGGAGTAAACGATTTCCAGCGCTTTCTCGTACAACGGATCGTCGCCGTCGGTAAAGAGTGAAGGGCCTTCGTCTTCTTCATCATCGTAAAATATTTCTTCGTCGATGTAGTCAGGCTCGCCCAGCGTTTTTATATATTCGACAACTTTTTCGACTTCTTCTTCCGAGACAAAAGCGCCCTGCATGCGCACGGGGAAGGGGTCCACGGCTCCGGCGTAAAGCATGTCACCGCGGCCGAGGAGTTTTTCGGCGCCGACCATGTCGATGATAATGCGGCTGTCCATTTTACTGGCAACCATAAACGCGATGCGGCTGGGGATGTTCGCTTTGATAAGGCCTGTGATTATGTCTATCGAAGGGCGCTGTGTCGCCAGCACCAGGTGAATTCCTACCGCCCGGCTCATGGCGGCAAGGCGCGCTACCGTAGATTCAAGTTCCTTGCCGGTTGTGGCCATAAGGTCGGCAAACTCGTCAACTACGACTATTATGTAGGGCATGTACTCGGAAGCCATGTTTCTTTCTTTGATGCGTTTGTTGTAACTGCGGATGTCCCTTACGCCCATGGAATCCAGGCAGGCGTAACGGCGTTCCATTTCGCAGATGCAGTACTGGAGGGCCTGGAACGCGCGTTTGGGTTCGGTAATTACCGGAGTCAGCAGGTGGGGGATATCGTTGTAGAGTTTGAGTTCGACAATTTTTGGATCAATAAGAATTAACCTGCATTCCGCCGGAGGCTTTTGATACAGAACCGAAAGTATCATTGAGTTGACGCAGACAGATTTTCCGGAACCGGTGGCGCCGGCTATCAATAAATGCGGCATGGCCGCGAGATCTACAGTCTGGGCCTCGCCTGTGATGTCCTTGCCCAGTACTATGGGGATTTCCGGTTTTTTGCCTTCACGCAGCAGTTCGTCCTCGATGATTTCCCTGAACGAAACAATATTGCGTTTGGCGTTCGGCACTTCGATCCCGACCGCGTGCTTGCCGGGAATGGGCGCCACAATGCGCACAGAGGACGCTGCCAGGCGCAGGGCTATATTGTCCTGCAGATTTACTATCCGGGAAAGTTTGACTCCCGGCGCCGGCAGTATTTCAAACATGGTTATGACAGGCCCTTTCTTGATGCCGGTTACTTCCGCCTGTATATTAAATTCTTTTAATGTTTCCTTGAGTGTTACCGCGGAGTTCCTGGTAGCCTCATCAATGATCCAGTACTCGCCGTCCGGATATTGGTTTAGCAGACCTTCCACCGGCACCAGATAGGGAACGCGGCGTTTTTTTAAGCCTTTGTATTTTTCTGATTTTCCCGCGTCCGGTTTTTCCTGGGAGACCTGTGATCCCGATCCGTGCCGCGCAGCTTCTTCCTCTGCCTGGGCCAGGGCCCTTTCCACGTCGTCGTCTGCTCCGGGCACATTGTCTGTTTCCGGTTCGCTGTCTTCTGTTTCCGGCTCCGGCAAACCTTCTGACTCAGGAAGCAGTTCTTCGGGTTCCAAAGTATCGGCGTCTGATATTTCAATGACGTCCGGCGCAGCAGCCTCTGATGAATCGGCGCCGGGTGAGACAGTGGCAGTTACCGTGCCGCCGGTATCTACTGCGGTTTTCGTTGTTGGCGTGTTAAGCGAATAGTCTGACATTGCCGCAGATTCAGTATAAATATCTTTTAGTTTACGGTGTTTTGGAGAGGGAAGTAACGCTATTGGTTTTTGGCCGGGGCGGCCGGCTTGATCCTGTTGGTTCTTATTTTTACCTGACCTGTTTAGCCATAACTGCTGTAATAAATAAAACCGGCCGTTCGGCTCAAAAACAGCGGATCGTATAAGGATTATTAAAAATACTTCTGCGGCGGTTAAAAGGGTAAATAGAAAGCCTGTTCCGAACCTGCCTCCGTACTCCAGAAACCTGGATTTTACCGCCAGAAATTCAAAATCCCTTATTATATAACAGCCCAAAGCGGCTGTAAAAAAGGGAATGGGAACGCTTGCCAGTATGAATATCCGATCGGGTTTGTAACGCGGGTCCGCCAGGAGGAAAGCGGCATAGATTAGGTACACGGGAATAAGAAAGGCCAGACCTCCGTATGATTTTACAAAAAAATTCCCCGGTCCGGAGATAAATGCGGATAATTCAAACAGTGAGGACGCTATGGAAACGGCCAGTAAAATTGCCGCGGCGCCCAATATTATTGAAATACGCAATGCGGCTGTGCGGAATTTTGAATCAGCAGGTTTTTTTTGCCGGGATGTATTCATTATTGATATATATCGGCAATTACTTCACCCATATTCAGGCCATAATACAGGTAACCGTATACTGCCGCTGCTGCCGTGACCCGCCGCCCGAACTCTCTTGTTTCCTGGATATCAACAGTTTCCAGAAGAAGATCCTCCGGAAGTTCCTTCCCGGCCGCCTGCCACCGCCTCGCCCGCCCCATTCCGCCGTTATAGGCAATAATGGCGGAAACCGGACTGCCCATTGTTTCAATAAGGTAATTGAGGTAGAAACTTCCTATATGGATATTGGTTTCCGGATTTTTTAAATCGATCCCGTTTTCTGTCCGGTAATCCTGCTGGCCCGGCCGCCGCGCAATCCGGGCGGCCATATCTGCGGCTGTATCCGGCATAAGCTGAGTCAGGCCGACGGCTCCGGATCTGGATACTGCGCCGGGCATAAAAAAACTCTCGGTCCGGACCAGGGCAAACAGCATTGCAGGATTTATACCTGCCAGATCTGCATATTTTTCAATAAGGTCATTGAACGGTCTGGGATAGTAAAGGATAAAATCCTGCCTGGTTGGTTCAAAGTCCTCCCTTTCCATGTAACGGGAAATAAGGTTAAGGGACTGATCTGTTCTGCCGGATTTTGCCAATGCTTGTGCCAGCAGCCTTAGTTCCGGAATTGACAGGGAGTTTTCGTATTCCCTTATATAGGGCAGGGCCAGATTCACGGCGCCGTAATCTGTAAATCCCAAAAGGAATTCTGCCTCGGGCCGCGGTTTAATTTTTGTGTTTGCCTCCGGTAAAACATCGGGAACCAGATTCAAATCGAGTCTGGCGCCGCTCATTGCCCTGTAATATAGGGAGGAGTTTTTATTATTATAAATTAATTGATAATAATCGGTGCTGTCATTGCTGTTGTTGTTACCGCTGCCGCTGCTGTTACCGCCGCCGGAATCGCCGCTGTAATAATTTTCTTCCGCGGCCCTGCCTAAAATCCACGCGTACTGGGCAATTGCGGTTCCCCCGGTTTTTAGCTCCGCAAGCAGGCTGTAAATTTTGTCCAGGGTTTCCCAGTTCCTTTTGCTGACCAGGTATTGGCAAAGTCTGTCCAATACATCGTCAAAGTAAACAGGGGAATTCATAAGCGGGATATATTTTTCAAACTGCGGTATGGCAGACTGCGGGTTTTCGTTCAGCGCATCTGTCAGTATATACCAGATACAGGCGTCGGCCTGCGCGGCGTCCGGAGCGTATTCCAGGGCTTTGGCAAATGCGCTGTTTGAAATTTCCGGCTGGCCCTGCTGTCTGTAAATTCTGCCCATATAATATTGCAGTAGATATTCAAGGGCTGGGCCGGCGGCTGCCTGGTCCGCGTTAACCTTTTCTTCTAAAAAAGTAAAAAGTCCGGCTCCTTCCTTTCCCCTGTTGGGTGCATATTGGCAAACCCTGCCCAAATCTCTGACCAGCTCCGGGTATTGCAGAAACAGTTTGATTCCTGCAAGGTCCGGATTATCCTCTGACAAAAAAGTTTCAAAATAATCCAGACCTGAATCATACCTGGATGCCGCGGCGGCCGCCCTGGCCGAAATAGCCGCTTCTTCCGCCGGACTAAAAGAATCGTACCCCAAACCAGCCAGTTCTCCGCGGACCCAAAGCCATGGCTGTTCCGCCGGATTTGTCATAAAAAAAGATAAAGCATCCCCGTGCAGCAATATGTCCTGCGCCGCTGTTCTGCCGTCTATGTTTCTTGCGTCAGAGGCAATGCGAATCACCGTGTTCCAGGGGGAGAGGTTTTTGGAATTGCCGGCTCCGGTTAATTGATTCAGCCTGTACAAACACGCGTTCTTTAGAGCTGCGGTGTCATCATCGGAGTCCCCGGTTTTTAATATATTAAGTATTGCCGCGGCAAATTCTTCGCTGCCGCGCAGAACCGGAAGCATTAATTTTTTACAGGCTTCGCGCCGGATTACCGGAGATTTATCTTCCAGAGCCAGGGTATAAAGCAGGGAACTTTTTTGCATAGAACCGGAAGCTTCGGCCAAAAGCGCGGTAAAAAATTCAGCCATTGGCTTGATTTGGGACACAGGTTTAAGAACTGCAAGGTCTCCTGTTATTGTATCCGGCAGTTGGAAATCCAGAATAAAACCAATATCTCCATTTTCCAGCCGGCTTATAGCTTCCTCACGGGACAGGCCCAAAATTTGGGCCATACCGCATGAGGAAAAACCAAGCATAAAAACAAGAGTTAAAAAGATTTTAATTTTTAATGCCGGAATCTTTGGAAGCAACTAATTCTTTGGCGGAACCCTGATGGTTGTTCCGGAAATTATCAAATCCGGATTACGGATATTGTTGAACCTGGCAATCCGCGGATAAAGCCATGGGTTGCGGTAAAAAGCTTCCGCGATGTCCCATAATGTATCGCCCCAGCGGATCGTATAACGGACTCCGTCACGTGGAATTGTCGCCGGTACTTTATATGATCGCACAGGCGGCACCGGTCTCGTTCTCTGCGCCACAACCGGAGCCGGCGCCCGGGCCGGGGCTGTTATTACCGGGGGCGGCGCAGGCTGTGCCGGCGGAGGGGTTGGCTGCACAGGCGGCGGGGCCGGCTGCGCGGCTGGAGGTTCCTGGGGTACGGCTGTTGGTTGGCCTGAACCTTGTTCGGTATTTTGAATAGAGCTTTGTTCAGCCGGCGGGGGAGCAGGCTGCGGCTCTGGAATTGGCTGGGCAGAGCTTTGATCAGCAGGCGGAGCGGGCTGAGGCTGCGGTGCAACCGGCACAGCAGGTTGGGATGCGGGTTGAGGCGCCGGCTGCGGAGCAGGAGCCGGCTGCTGTACCGGAGCTGATTGCTGTATTGATTGGGCAAGCCGGTCCGCCGCAGGATTTCCTCCCTGCCGCAGGTAAACCAGCAGACCCGCGCATAATAAAATAAAAACCAGCGCCGCTATTATTATTACACGGAGAGGATTCCGTTTTTTTGAATTTTTTAAGACAGAGTCAGCTTTTCCGTATAATCCCTGTGGGGGGCGTTCCGTGTCCTCCAGCGCAAAGTCCGGGATTTCGTAATCACGGTTGTCTTCTTCCAGGGATTTTAAGGAAATATTAAGGTATTTATGCTCCTGGAGGGTCGTAGTATCCATGTCCCAAATGTCAGCGGTTATGTTTCCGTCTGCCGTTGAATTAATAACCATTTCTATAGAAGGTATGCCCTTTGGTCTTGGAACAAGGTCTTCGGCGACCAGACTGCCTATGTAAACAGCGTCCGCCATGGTCCTGGAATAACTTTTATAAAGATCGATTTGTACACTTTGTTGTCTATCATGAACTGTAGTAAGCACCAATCTTTTTTTTACCGAAGAGTTCTCTTCCAGAATCGAATAAAATTCTCCGTTAGCTATTTTAATGCCAATGGTAGCAGACACTGTAATCTCCTGTAAAAATATGTTAGGCGAGGGCATATTGTTTGTCAAGAAGCAGCATGTGTCACATAAATGTGTCAAATATATGCGCGCCTTCTATTTATTATCGGCTTCTTTGTTCTTTTTAGGGGTCAATATATTGAAGAATACTGTTTTTTATCCGATAATTTACTATGGATTTCATGATTCCTGTTTTGGCGGTGGTGACACTCCTTATAGCGGGCGTATTTGTTTTTATAATTATCTCGGGCCGTTCCAAAGGCAGTAAAGGAACCGGTAACAGGGATAAGATATTTAAAGAAGCCGAAAAACGCCTGGCCCAGGATCCCAAAAACGCACAAGCACTGAATACTATCGGCGAAATCTACTTCCGCGAGGAAAACTGGGATCAAGCCTTCAAAATTTATTCTACGCTGATGGAAATGGAATCCGTAGAACTGAATGAATTCGATATTGTGTACCGTTATGCTTTTTCCGCAATCAAACTTGGATTGTCCGAAGAAGCCTACAGGGGATTTTCCGCGGCCAAAAACCTGCGGACAGACAACTTTGAGGTAAATTTCAACCTGGGAACCCTGGAATTCCAGCGCAAGAATTATGAAAAAGCCATAGCGCTGCTCAATCAGGCCAAAATGTCGGAGCCGGATGACGCTCCGACCCTAAGGACTCTGGGCCACGCGTATTTCAGAATAAAAAAGAACAAAGAAGCAATGACTTTTATACGCAAGGCCATTGATCTTGCTCCGGATGACAAGGAATCACTTTATACCCTTGGGGAATGTTACTACGAAGCCAACCAGACAGAGCAGGCCCAGCGGATCTTCAGCCACCTCCGCGGAGACCCAGTTATGGGAGCCAGCGCCTGCCTTATTTCCGGGACGATTCACTCGGAGGCCAGGCATTACGACAAGGCCATTGCCAATTTTGAACTGGGCCTAAGGCATGAAAACATAAAGCCCGACATAAAACTTGAACTCCGTTACAGGCTGGCACTGGCCTACATCAGACAGAACGAAATCGGCAAGGCAATCTCGCTCCTGCGGGAAATTAATGTGGAAAATCCCAATTACAAGGATGTGGTTCCGTTAATAGGAAAATATCAGGAACTCAACGCAAATAAAAATCTCCAGATTTACCTGATGGGATCTTCGGGAGATTTTGTAGCGCTTTGCCGTAAAATCGTCATCGGATATTATCCAAGGGCAAAGGTTAAAATAGCCAACATTTCCATAAATAAAAATGAATGGGCCGATATCCTGGCAGAAGTGGACACAGCCAAATGGTCAGACCTTATCATGTTCCGGTTTATCCGCGTCCAGGGCACTGTGGGCGAACTCGTGATCAGGGATTTCCATTCCCATCTCAAGGACGCCAAAGCGGGCAAGGGGATCTGCATCAGTGTGGGAACTTTTAACGAAGAAGCCAAACGTTATACCGAGGCGAGGCTTATCGACCTGATCGAAAAAGACAGGCTGCAGGCAATACTGAATAACGTGGACGCCAAAGTCGCAGCTGCGGTTAAAACAAGATAGCTGTTAAAACCAGACAGTTGTTAAAGCCGGATAGCAGATTTACCCGGCGTATTAAATACCGAGTTTTTGGCATCCCCAGACCGCGGTTTCCCTTATGCGCGCGTCTTCGTGATCGCAGTATTTTTTTAATAACATATGGTATTTGCTGTCTCCCGAATTTACCAGGCAGCGGATCGCGATGCATTTCCATTTCCAGATATTCTGCGGACCTATATACCAGAACCGCGGGTTAACAATGTTAATATAGGTATTGTCATCCATTTCAAGAATTTTTTCCGGCTCCATAAATTTTTCAAATTCGGCAAGCAGCGGGAAATCATTTTGTTCGGTAAACCGGTTTTTATTTACGGGACAAACGTCCTGGCAGATATCGCATCCGTAAATCCACTGCTGTGACTGCCCTGCGAACTTAAGGGCGGCCGCTTCTTCCCCGGCGCCGTTGTTGCCGCGGAAGCCCAAATGCGCTATACACTTGCCCCTGTCCATTGAAAACTTGTCCGACAGCGCTTTGGTAGGACAACAGTCAATACATTTGCGGCAATTGTCACTGCAACCAGGCAGGACTAAATCTCCGTCGGCCCTGTCATAATCCATTACTGTGTCAGCGGCCCATGTCTCGATCCTTATCCAGGAACCGTGTTCCCTGCTGAAGATAAAATTATTATACCCGAATTTTCCAAGGCCGGCTTTGGCCGCGGCCCATCTTGCGCTGACATTATTTTTTAACAGATTAATTCCCAGGGTTTTTAAATAGGTCTCAAATTCATTTTTTTGCCTGTACTCCTGCGTGTATGTAAGCCTGTTGTCAAACTGGTAAAATTTCCCGACACGGCCCTTAAGGCTTTGCGGCTCTTTGTACTGGTTGTACCTTAACGTACAGACAATGATCGATTTGGCGCCTTCAGGCGGTTCTGCCATGGCGAACATGGATTGGTAAAATTCTTTTGACTGCGGAAAAGTCCTGATCCTTTCGTCAAGATAGTTTTTAAATTCTGTACATGTTTCCGCCGGAATTATTCCGCAGGCCAAAAATCCCGTCTGCAGCGCTTTTTGTTTTATAAGAGATGCAAGCATTGGTTGCTCCTGCGGATATTTTAACAGTAACCCAATTAAAAAACCATATAAAACTCCTCTTTTATTAATGAGCCGGGTGTCCGGTTTATAACCCATTCTCTTATTCCACGACTGCGATACCGATTGCGTTCCCGTTAGAATTATCTGTTTTTAAAGATCCGTTTACCCAATAACAGGCGGTATCTTTATTATTACTTGTATAATATCCGGCGGCGTATACAGTGCCGTCAGTGCCGATGGCGAGGCTAAGTGCGGCGGAATCACCGGCTGCAAGATCAACCTGCTTTTCTCCATCTATCCAGCAACAGGCTATGGATGTTACCCCGTCGTTAGAATACAGGCCCGCAATTATTACAGAGCCGTCTGGATCAATTGCGATGCCAGTAACCTGGACGTTGTCGCCAATATCTTTCTGCTTTATGCCGTCTTTCCAGTAACAGCTCAAACCTGTATCGTCCCCGGTAGAATAATTTCCCGCTGTATACACGGCGCCGTCAAATGGATCTATTGTAATGGCATAGGCACAGGAAAAAGTGTAGGCAAGAACCT
>Ga0123357_10000735_pt1 | contig 32985 bp, 14 predicted proteins | sample TergutEmb28metaG_FD_89873 | JGI IMG/M metagenome (GOLD analysis project Ga0123357, IMG submission 89873) | Embiratermes neotenicus P4 segment gut microbial communities from Petit-Saut dam, French Guiana - Emb289 P4 | ecosystem: Host-associated > Arthropoda: Insects > Digestive system > Gut ... | reverse complement strand
TGTAAAACATGAAATTAGTAAAGCGTGAAGAAAGAATACTAACAAGATGCAACAATATAGATGATTTATTGTCAATTCCAGATGTTGATTATTGACTACTGTCTCAACATGTTTCGGGCTTCCTTATGCCCATCATCAGTAGAAAAGACCACGTGTTACTGCGCGTGGGGTTTTTTGCTGGTAGTGTTGGATGTGGCTGGTTGCGGTTCTGTGGTGCTCACACCCTACTACGTAGCACCACAGAACTGCAACCAGCCACATCCAACACTACCAGCAAAAAACCCCATATGCAGTAACACGTGGTCTTTTCTCCTGATGATGGGCATAAAGATGCCCGAAACATGTCGAGACTGTAGTCAATAACCAGCATCTGGAATTGACAATAAATCATCTATATTGTTGCATCTTGTTGGTATTCTTTCTTCACGCTTTGCTCACGATGCACGGTCACAGGAACATAAAGCATGAAATTAGTAGTAATTTATGTATTGCCATCAGACAACAAATTTATTAAATCTGCCATTACATACTACATATTTTGGTTGTCCTTTACCATCCTTGGGCTTGAAAATATGCAGGAATGTCTACTTCTGTTTTAAATTATTTATTTTGATGCCTGAAGGTGGTCACGATGACTGAAAGTGTAGCATGTAATGTCATATTTAATAAATTCCTTATGTTTGATGGCAGTATATAAGTTACTACTGATTCCTCATAAAATGTGGTAATGTTTTCTATCGTACTGATAAAAGTAAATACCTGTTTCCTCACTTCTTTTTTTATGCCATCAGTTGTAAATCTGTTCCCTCCCAGACTTTGCTTTATGGCTCAGAATACGTGACAATCTTTGGTGAGGCTGCAGTTGCAGAGTGCAGTAATGCTTTGAAGAAGCCTGAACATTTGTGTCTGTGTTGTCACATGTGGCAGTGTTGCAGTGTTTCATCCACCAGGTGGTAATGAATATTAGCTTCTGTACATCTGGTGGTCAAAAAGTGAGTACAATTTATATTTATTGTCCGTCATACACAACTCATTATTGCAAAGTAAAAATGATGCAATTAACACCAAAGCTACATGTTTCGACCCCATGGGGTCATCTTCAGCCTTATAATATATGTGTCGTACAAGGTACGTTTGTAAATGCTACCAACGGGATCCCGTAACTAGTGAACTGTAAACCATGGGATCCCATAGATGGCATTTACAAATGTAACTTGTACGACATATTTTATAAGCCTGAAGATGACCCCATGGGGTCGAAACATGTAGCTTTGGTGTTAATTGCATAATTCTTACTTTGCAACAATGAGTTGTATATGACGGACACTAAATATAAATTGTATTCTTGCACAACGGGATGGATAACCCTCAATTTAAAAAGTAATTGGAAGGATGCATTGTGACAGTAGACTCATCAGTTTGAAATAATGCATGCAGACCTTGCTCACATGTTGGTGAAAATGTATTTTAGCATTAATTATTGGGTGTTTGATGTACAAACTATGCACCTCATAAATCCTTTTTTATTGTATATTGTACAATGTATGTGGTGAATTATCCCATATTGTATGTGTTCTCATAGGTGCCTGTGTAGGTGCATATTTGACTATGTTTTAGCAACCACAATTCATTTAATTTAAAAAATGTATTCAGGCTTTTTCTGAGCAAGAATGATGGGCATTTCTGACATCAACGAGAATGACTCAGGCTGATTCCTCTTCCAGTCCAGAGTGTATCAGAAACAATTTTTGCCACTGGTAAAGGCTTACAGAACATGAAGTTAACCACTGCATCTGTATTTCACAGTGAGCCTAGTAATGCTTATAGGCTTACTTCCACACTCCATACCCCAGAATTATTATATTAAACACAGACATAACTCGACCTTTGCCTTTTCTGTCAGTGAGTACATAATATTTTTAATGTGCTAGCATAGTTCCAGATTATACCTGATTCAGTAACTCTTATTACAGATATTTCGAAGATTTTGAAAAAAGAATTCCAAGGCATGAAATTGAACAAATAGAAAAAATCATTAAGAAGGAAATACATGAACTTGATCCTGAATATTTGGTCACAATTTGTGGCAGTTACAGGTATGTCAAACTGATTGTCAGTTTTACCATTGTTGGTGATTTTTGTGGCAGTTACTGATATGTCATACTGATGTTTCACCATTGTCGAGTCGTGATTTTGGCAGTTATGCTTGTCATTTTTACTCTTGTTTGGTCACAATTTGTTGCAATGATGAGCCTGTCATACAGCAGGCCCATTACCGCAACTTTTACCACTGTTTCCACTTTATAGTGCCATAGTAACTCATTATGTTTGAATAACAAGCCTGATTTCAGCCACAGTGAAAAGTCTATTGAGTTACTGAAGTTTTTGAGCCTTTTCCAAAGCCAAATACTTTGCATTTTACAAAGGATAGAAGAAGCTAGGGGCATGTAATGGGTATTTGTTGTAATCAGCTTTTCATATTCATGTAATGGTGTGGATAATGTTTACAACTTACAGGCGTGGAAAATTGGAAAGTGGGGACATAGATGTGCTTTTAACACATCCTTCATACACATCTACAGATGGAAATGCAAAAAAATCTCAACTTCTGAAGGAAGTAGTCAATTCACTGGTATCAAAGAAACTCATTATTGATACTATTTCCTTGGGGGATGTCAAGTTCATGGTAAGTCTATTTTGGCAGTGAGGCAGACATTATTATTGTTCACTTTCCAAACTGTTAAATTATCTGCCACATCAACAAAAGGTACATCCATGGCAGCAGTTCACGGTAGCTAGTTATTCAGGTGAAGAATGCAGCATAGGATTGAAACAGCTTCAAATACTAGACCGAGTACTTTACTGTCAATAAATGTAGAAACTCAGTTTCACATCCTTCATGTTGAATGTATTTAATTTGAAAATTCATGTAGCAGAGGGCTAGAAAATTTTAGTTTACTTGAAATGTCTTTAACCCTTTACACACCAAATTAAACCCCATCTGCCATTTGCTGGCTTTAATAGCAGCTCACCATATTCTCCACGTTAACTGGATAAGGGTTAATAGCTTATGGAATTTGTGTTTATTATGAAACTTAGTATGGATGTCATGCCATTGTTGAGTATCCTGATTGTATATACAATACTTTATCTCCATATGGTTCGTGGAAGTGGTGAAAGAATTTTAGCATATACTATAGGTTCCTGAAAGTTTGTAAAAACATGGTGTTTTAAATAAATGCACCTTGTGTAAAGGGTGACTTAATTAGAAGTTGAAATAGCTTGTTAAACTCCTAGTGTGGCAAAAACTGGTGCACTCTTCTAAGAAGATAATGAAATGTGGGTGTGTAGCATGTTTGGATGGGAAACTCAGGTCCTCTCGGTTGCTAGACTGTGTCAGCTGGTAAATAGATACTAACATTTCAGGGCAACAGTGCCTTCATCTTCAGGGCCAAGCAGTGCAGTCACAATTTTAGAATTCATGATAAATATAGGTCTGCATGATCAGGTACTTTTGGATGTTACTATACTATTATTATCAGCCTATAGAACTGCTTGGTATGGGCAGAAAGTTGACATATGCAACCAACCTTTCTTTATATTTTAGTACTTTCAGCATTCCTTAAAATATGACAGTGTTGTACAGTTTCTGAATGCTCTAATGAGTGCTTCAGTAATGTTTTACAGTATGGTATTGGCTGTGCCTTGGTTGAGTTAGTCACCTGTCTCCCACTGTGGAGGGCTAGGTTTATTGTTTATGCATCCAGAATATAATTTTATGTTCTTCTAAACAGTGTTAATAGATATGCGGTGCAGTCTAATTATTTCCCGCCTGGCTGTGAGATGATACTACTGCTCCTGACAGGAACTTCTCCTGCTAGGTGTTCATACTTGGAATTAGGCTGTAACTTGTTATTATTGAGTAATGCCTTGTTAGGTCCACGTGTATGTTGTTCTGTTCGGGGTTTTTGTATACAAAGAAAATGGCAGACATGAAGGAACAGCGTGCCTGCATCAAATTCTGCTTTACAATGGGGAGAAATGCTATGGGAAAGTATGAAGTGTTACACCTTTTGGAAAGTGGGCAGTTGGAAGAACACAAGTTTTTGTATGGTTTTCCAAGGTCAAAAGCAGCGTGCGTCTGTTGAAGATGACAAGCAAAACAGATGAAAATGTGAATTGAGTGAAAGAACTTGCTCTCACAAATAGAAGAATCACTATCTGTAAAGTTGCTGCGAATTTCATTGGGTCATTTCAGAGTATTTGGAAAAGTAATCTGAACATGCATCAGAATTCTGCCAAATTCATGCCCTGCCTGCTGAGTGAGGAGCAGAAGAAGAATCATGTAACATGTGAATTTTCAGGTTACAAACAAAATGTCATTCCACACCCTCCCTACTCACCAGATTTAGTGCCATGGGACTTATTCCTTTACCCAAAACTCAAGATGGTGTTAAAGGGAAGGAATTTTAATGATATCACCAAGATTCAAGCAAAATTGTTTAGGGGCAATAATTGCCAAGATGCAAAAAGTGAACTTCAAAGTGCTTGGTTGTACAGTATGATTAGTGGGTTCACTGTATAAAGACATCTTTGAATGGAAAGCATTGATTAGCAAGTAAGTGTTGTTATGCAGAAACAAATTTGGTCCAGAAACTGTTTGATTGCACCATGCATTATTTTCAAGGAATCAGATATTGGAACACCTTTATGTGAAACATGCTTGAAGGTCATTTTTTTCAGTATGTTTTTGATCATGCAAGATGCTTTGTATAATATAACATCATTTCCATTCTAAACATAATTGTAAGCTGTCTTTCTTTACATTCATCAGGGAGTGTGTAGCCTGGATAAAGTGAAAAGAGATGTTAAACATGTCCATGCACGTCGTTTGGACATCCGGCTTACCCCACATGACCAGTACTATTGCAGCATTCTTTATTTCACTGGTTCTGATCTGTTTAATAAAAATATGAGGGCCTACGCTCTTCAAAATGGTTTCACCCTAAATGAGTATACATTACGGCCCATAGGCTCCACAGGTATGTACTGTTGTCATAACTTAACTAGCTATATGGTGCATAAGCCTTGTTAGGAAACTAAGAAGTCCTCGGTTAGTCAAGTAATTTTCTAGATTTTATGAAAGGAAATGATTCATTACTGTGTTTACAAGAGACCAACCCATGTACACCTGAGTCTTCCAAGTGGTCTCCATCCTTCATATTTCTCCCCAGAAACCTATATGCATTTCTGTTCTTCCCCATATGTACCACATGCTCCAACGATCTCTTTCTGATTTAATTGCCATAAGTGTTTGGTGAGGAGTATAAATCATGAAGCTCATTATGTGGTTCTTTCCAGCCTCCGCTACCTCCTCATAAGTCCTTATTCAGCACCTTGTTCCCATACACTGTCAGCCTATATTTTTCCCTTAATGTAAAACACCGAGTTTCATATTCATGTAAAACAGTTGGCAGAATTGCATTCTGTGTATTTTAATTTGTATGTTTTTGGATCCCATGTCAAAGATGAAAGGTGGAATGTTGCCATGTTAATGTCTTTATGTTTGTGTATGTTATCAAGCTGTTCACATAGTTTGACATCTGAAGACTGTTAGTCTAAGGTGGTGGTTAGTAGACATTGTTTGCTTCATTGTTTTTGGTGGTTTTTGTTGTTGCAGTTTTCAGAAGGTACATTGCATACTTCACAGCTGTCTTCGGCTTCCATTCACAAGCGTACATAGATGTTTGGTCATAACTGCCATATTTACCTCAATATGACACCCTCCTCGCCCCTTTTCAGGACAACCATACTGAAATTGTTTAACTTTGCAATTATAAAGCAATCTGCCATTTTTTAAATGAAGAACCAGGAAAAAAAATCATATCTTGTGATGTGTAAATACAATAAGCATTTTAATTTTCTGTCACACAGTATGATTTGTACATAATGTCTTGATTTGACTGAACTCAGTTTGCCACCTTCAGTTCTGATCTTTAAATTCTTAGCTTTACATACCTCAGAAGTCACCGTCACCAGCTATGGACATTAGGAATTACATAATTTGTTGACTTCCTTGTAGGACATTTCTTCATGCAAGATGACTGGGTCACTAGCATGTGATTTGTAATGTATGGCCATTTCTTAAATTTATATTATATTAATTTTGTGTAAATAATGGTGTGTCATTACATTTTTTGCCCATTGGTGGTCTATAGTCCTTATTACAGAACAATTAAAATTTTATGTGACATTCCTGCGGATGTGATACATGTATGACCCTCTGTATATATTCAGTTTCATCCTGCTTCCAGTAGTGGATATGATGCTTGGATGAAGACTGGTATCTCACTTCATATGTGTATTCATCAGTGACATAATGAAGAGCAGTATAATACCAAGCTTTTGATCCTGCCATTGTGTTTTCTTCAACATGTTTTATACTTAAGCGTATATTTTTACTTCTACAGATTGGAAGTTGTCACCTTTTTTCCCTGGTTTTAGGTATTCCAGGAGAACCTGTAGTTGTAACATCAGAGGAAGATATCTTCGAATATATTGGATATCCATACAAGAAGCCAAGTGAAAGAGATTAGTATGAATCAATGTTCATATGATTTGGTATGCCAGGTCAATTTTAGATTTAAAATTATTCAACAGCACACATGAAGAGTGCACCTGTGCTAAGGCATATAGATCTGATTCAGTACAACAGCATTCCTCATATGGAGAGATTGTAAATTTTTATGTTAAACTCTGTTTGAAGTGTATATATTTTTTCTGCAATTATTATTCTGTTATGTATCTTAACCACATAGTTGTATTCATTGCTTTGTTCTTTCTGAACTTCTGATCAGTTTGTCAGTCCATTTTATTCTTCACTAACTTAATATCCACTTTACCATCATCAATTCCAGGATGATTTGGAGTCTTCTGATGTGATTTAATCCTTTGGTCCCAGAGCTGAACATTTAGTTTTTAGGTCACCATTTCTGTAAAATATGAATATTGTATGAACCAGAAAAATTGCATTGTGAAATATATGGTATGTTGTGGAGAAAAAACTGTAACTGTTGCATGTCTCAAAAACTTAAGTACGTAAATTCGTTGACTAAATATGTAAAATGCCATCTCTGAAGAGTAGCAGTATGCCCATCGGATGCACAGGATGCATGGCATAATGGTTAAAATTCTCTCTATGGAACTTGTCCAGGTCAACACCCACATAATTCAATCCTCCTTACATATTGGAGATTCAGTTGGCCACTTTTGTGTTCCTACATGCTTCTCATCAGATATTTTAGCATAATCTTTTTGATTGTATTTCTTTTTATTCTTGAGGCCACTGACCAAAACTCAGTATGTGACATGTTGGTAATGAAATGTAAATATCTCACATGGCAAGTGAAGAAGAATAAAGTTTTCTGTGTGGTTAAATTATGTCATTGTGGTGCATCAAGGATTGGTTTGGGGGGGGGGGTACTCCATGCATACTTTGGGAGTAGGCTGAGTGTCTTCAACTTCATGACCCAGCCACATTAACACTGGCAAAAGGGACCTTGTCCTTCTGAACAGGAGACTGGCTTGATCCTAGTGTCATTTTGTGTGCTATGGAGTTATAAAAGCACTTGCATCAGCCCATAGCTTGTACTTGCTTAGCAATTCTAGCGCCTTCGTGAAGGACAATGAATCCATATAAATTGATAATACTGACACCGTGCTTAATAAAGGAATTTGTATAGTGAAGTGACCAAGTATGGAACTGTACTTTTCAAGTTGATTTGACACAGGCGTAACTATTGCATGAACTGGAAAATGCAAAGAGAAATTGTTACTCTATTTAGGCCATCAGCTTAGTATCATGTATTGTTCTGCACTGCCTCACAGACTTACGGAGGATGACATGCACATTAATTTTACACGCACGTTGCCTCTGTTAGACGCATGTCGCCAACGATGTTCCAGTCTGCCAAGTTTAGCGCTACTGTTGTACTGGACGCTACCTCTCTGCGTTCAGTGTGCTGTCACGGACGAAAATCAGGCATTCGAGACGGGCTTTGGTTCCCGATTGGCTATCTCTCTGTTAAAGTCAGTGGTCGCTTTTTGAAACGGGGTAGCCATGCCACTGCCACAATGATACAGCGTTACATTAATATACACAAAATTTTCGTAGTGTCGATCAGTACTACAGTAGAGTCCGCTTAAAATATCATAAATAATAGTGATATTACATTCTCGACAGTGGCTGCTACTAAAGCATGATCGCAAAGTATCGTGCTGGTCGACACTGTGAGTAACTTTTGCGTAGATTAATGTATCGTGGTATCATTCTCTCAGTGGCATGGCTACCGCGTTTCAAAGAGTCACCACTGACTATAACAGAGAGGTAGCCTACACAGGAAAGTAAGTTCGTCTCGAATGTCTGCTTCACGTCCGTCATGGCACAATTAACACAGAGCTTTGTCGATCAATTCTAACAGTAGTACCACACTTGGCAGAGGCAGACTGCGAGATTGTTGGCCACACGTCCATAGCAGATCCCTTTATTTATTAGAAAAAAAAAAGACTGTGATCGAACAGGTTTTGAAGGCCGTTAGCACATGTAAATTGAATCTACACTCGACAGACATCGATAAACGTAACTTTATTGATACATGCCAGACCAGTTCGTTGCCGTACTAAGCACTAGCACTTAGCTTCCACGGTTTTGTAGGACAAAGTGTTGTGTGGCTAACTAGATGATCTGTGGTGGCACAGGTACGTGGTTTGTGCTAACGTACCGTGGTTACATTTGATCCGTGGAAATCAGTGTGCAGGGTAGCACACTTCATCGCTGTTTAAATCATCCTTGGCGATACTAGTCCGTAGTGGTTGTTGTGTGCTCGAAGTTTAGTGTGATTAGTTCCCGAATTCCTGGATATCTGGCACAAAAAGTATGGCCAAAACAATGGATTTGGAACTGAAAAAGGTATTGTCATGTTAAAATAGCCCAACTTTGAAATGCTGTATTTGGGATTCAGAAATATATTGACTATGGTAATGGTGTTTAGTTGACAGTAAGTTTATAAATTTGTGTCTTTCCGATTTGACTTGGATGATGCTGATTTTAAATTGTTCACAATTTAGTAGGCCACATTACATACTTCTGTGCATAGTCTTCCAAGTGCTTTGGATGACGGCATTTCTTCGCTAATTTTTTGTTTTGTTTTCGTAGGCTTTTGCAGAGCTGCATCAGAAACTGACAGACACAACACACAAAATGAAACTTGCTGATGAAGAGATTAGTTGCCTGAAAATGTCTATACATCATGCTCGACTAACTGATTCAGAAATTACCGTAAGTATATGTTTACAAGAGTAAACATTTAAGTTCCATCAAAGGATGGAAGATGTTATAATTGCATCATTTCTTATGAAATTAAATATCTTCGTCTTTGTACAGTGGAAAGACTAAGCTTTGGACTGGACAACTGAGGACTCATGGTTTAATTCCCAGCAGGGGCAGTAGGTTGTTTTCTGAACTGCCCATTCTGGGTCTGGTATGCATGCAGTCTTCTGTTTGTTGCATACTTGCAGGTCTTTCCCCAGGGTTAAAGCAGCCAAACCCTGTGGCTGAATAGTCACCTCAATCTAGTGCCAAAATTAGCAGTGAATGGAGCCACACATCTGTTCTCCATTGCCTTCGTGGAATGCATACATGCACATTTAATTTACAATGGAAAAGGAAATGCACCACATAAACTGATATCTGTACATGCAGATACAGTTTGCAATGCTTAACAGAGTATTCTGTTTGAAGCATGACATTCTGAATATAATAGCATGGTCCCTAAACCAAAGAATTTTGTTACATACTTTCACTAATGAATTTCAGTATTGTGTATGTTTTGGTAACTGAAATGTGTGCACAGTATACACCAACAGATTTTATTAATACCTGAAGGGCAGAGGTTGAAATTTGCACACTTTTGTTTTGATGACATAGAAGATAGAGGATTGGGAAATGAAAGCCTTCAAATCTAGGGACTGATGTGCTGCATCAAAACCTGTAACACTGAATTTCTGAACTGTACAGTGATTCAAATTGTTTTATGTTTACCAATTTAAATAAAAACTCTTTTAAGATTTGTGTTTTCTTTGTGTTTAGAGGCTAGATTCTGACACAAAAGTATATGAGAGTGTTGGGCGAATGTTCTTGCTGACAGATATTCCAAATGTACGAAACCATCTTCAAAACAAATTACAAACTTGTGCTGAAAAAATTAAGGTGCTTGAGGTAAGTTTACTTATTTTACAGGTTTTTTTATTTATATGATAAATGTTGCCACAGATCATTGTGTTGTTTCAGTAGGCAGTGTTTCACTGCTGTTCTAGTTTGCTATGAGTAGGGGCCCACACACTAGTTCAGTGTATTGCATTTTATATTAGGTTTCAACTCATTATATGCAAAGTTGTTGCAAATATTTTCCTTTGGCTTGCTAAAGTGCATCACTTCTAAAAAAAACTGTTTGTTGCATGTCATAATTCTTATAACTTCAACGAGCTGATAGGAAGTGTCTAGTCCCTATGTAATCACATTATGAATCATGCCAAAAGTTCGTGAACGGATCCCAGGATGTGTACGTAATTTTTTATTTGCAAGGGTGCATTTTAATTCAGGGTTGGTTTGTTTTACTTCTAGAATAACAAGAGTTACCTGGAGAGAAGTCAGAAAGACAGTGAGAATAACATTCGTGAAATGATTCAGCAGCGGAGAGAGAAGGCTCAAGAAACTAACTAGTACCCACTGTCATATATAAGTGTAAAAAGCCTTACTACCGTTTTTCATTTTACTGCTTACAAGACTGTTACTAACCTAGAAATTTCATTCTTCTCTTCACATAATGTACTCTTGGCCACTATTTATGTACTTTATTTATTGATGTATTAAATTCTATAATTTGATTTTTTAATTGGAATGTTTTTATTCAGTTGTGTGCGCTGGAGCTGTAATATGACCGAACAAGTATGTAAACGTTTGGGCACCATTTTGCGAATGCACCTGTAATTTAAACTGTCAATAATATTGTACCCATAAAGTTGAATTTCTTCAGGAACCTAAGCACTATACTGTTAAATCATGGAGTATGGCGACCAGAGACTGTATCATCATCATCCAATCACATGTACCAAAGGAAGAGAGCCATTGTAAGTTGAGTGGGCCACAAATACAATGTGGGATGTGATGAGAGAACAGAACTTCTCCTGTCTAGTCAACAGCCAGTCAGTTTAGTCCTTAATATTGTCTCCATTTTTGATCCAAATAGGACTCCAGAGACATAACAAATCCACTTGCCCATAATCTCACAACTTGCTTTACACATATATTTTTATAGGAGACATATAAAAACTAAGAAGGGGGGGAGGAGGAGGGGAGTTCCTACCCTTATTGAACAACACATCATAGAGACCAGTCACAAAAATATTTTTATAGGAGAATGTGGTGGTGGTTTTATCCCAAGGGAGAAAGCCTCCATCGCCAACTGAAAAGATGCAAACCAGAGCTGGTCTGGTTATGGTGAATAGAACGTCTGCCAGAAGTGTGGCTCAAAGCCTTGTCACCAAACTGACCTATACAGGCTCACCATTCCAAAAAATGTTTATTATTAAGATTTGAGAGCAACAATAACTGTGCAGCCTGAAAATTCAAGTCTTCTTGGATATGACACCATGTTGGTGATGAGCAGTTTATGATTTTTGAAAGAATGGTAGTGACCTCGTGTGTCAACCATACCTATGTAGCATGTGTTTGTCCAAAGTAATTGTTCTTCTTGGACTGCTTGACCCCATACATGAAGGCAGTAGTCTTTTGAAACATCAGAAGTACTTGCCCAGTGACACAGCAGAACACCGCTGTCACACCTCAAAAATCGCGCAGTTCATCTTGCATATCACACATTACGTATGGTAATAAAGTATCAAATTTTTAATGCACAGAGACTCAACTGAAAGCTGTTGTGTTTGCAGAGCTAACTGCTCAGCTACCAAAGAAATTCTGTAGCTTTTATGGAACTCCATTTCCAAGTTCACAAATCCCTGCCACTGGTTCAAAATTTGAGCTGAATCAAGTCCATACACTCTAACAGTTTTAACAAGATCCAGTTTAATATCATTCTCCCATATACTGCTAGGTTTCCTAGTGGTCTCTACCCTTCAGGATAACTAATCAAAATTTTTATCTTACTTCTCTCTCCCATGCACAATATGCATTGGCTCTCTTTAACGTGGCCTTCTTCACACATGGTTATAAACAAACTCCTTATTACAATTAACCCTTTGACGTCTAATGACTGTGGTGGTCGTACCGCACCGCTAACCGTTGCATTTTATATATATATTCAACACATATAGGTACTGAATATTTTAAACATGGTATATACTCTCTGTTTTTTCCTCTTCAAAATGCAGTTTGTTTCATAAATCTAACATATTTGGTTCCTGTATTATTCACATTTTATATAGAGGGTGCGCTAAAATTAAAAAAATAATTTTGGCACCAAAAGGTTAAGTAACTGGTTTGCCTAAGTTCACTGCATTTCCAAAATGAAATGCATTATCTAGACTGGCCATAAAATGTAGTTTTGAGTTTTTTAGTGCAGACTGCAGATTTTCCTAACCTGCTGTAGAACACCAGCATTTGACACTTGATACCGATATCATTCAATAGTTACAGCTTAAACAATACACACTGTCCAATATACAAAATCAATGAAACTGGTGAGTTTGTTCAATGAAGCCATAAAATGACAGCATAGAATTTATGCACATACTGTTACACACGTAATATCCAACATATTCATAACAGTTTATTAAGGAAATGAACTTTATATCCTAGTATACATCATCACAGTCCAAATGCAATTTTATATGGCAGCACATTGAAATGTGTACTTATACATGACACCATAAATACCTCTATCATGGCCATCAGCAGATTCTTATTTTACTGTGCCTGCCATTTGCACTGTTACTGCTGGTGGTGTTTATGGACACATTCTGGGTACTTCTGTCATGTGGAAACTATGTAAATTCATTTTTTACATGTGGTGTTTCCCAGTTGAATGTACTTCTACCACTTTACTTTTCATAATATAGTCATCTAAGGTTATTTACAGCATTCACATAGGGGATTATAATGAGAAGGTCAGTAACAACTCTCATGTAAGATGACAATTACTTTTTTAAAACTCTGCTTCAGTTGCACACACGGAACAAAGTGTAATTCAGGAGAAGACTGTAGCAATACTTGTTTATAAGTAGGAATATTTAGTATTGCAATGTTGCAATGGATGTTGCCAGAAGAACAAGCATATTATGACAGAAAATTCCTACATACTTTTGATACTTGATTTCCCAAACATCTGGCTGTTGGCAGCCAGCTGTGAAAATTGTTGTACTACAGAGATCCACATATTTTCCAAAAATGTAGGAGTTACCCCCAAATTCTAGTTACCAGAAAGATGAGAAGTGAATCCAAAAATGACTCGACAGTTCTGGACTGACCTGTGGGCCTCACTGTTACTTGGCACTTTCTGCCCTGTGCATGTGAATTGATATACATTTTTGTGTGTCAAGAGTGAATAAAATGCAAAATTTATAGTGAAAATATGAGGTGCCACTGTACAAAATTTAATCACCTAAGTAAACAGATAACACCATGGATTTGTACACCCCGGGAGCAACATGGATTTGTTTGGTTCAAGCATTAGTTCACAGAGTTGTTCTGAATGGAAGAGAACTGAATATACATGTCTGAGCAAGTCCTAAGAGCACCATCTCCATATTAGTATTGAAAAATGTCTGAACATTCTAGCTACTACACTTTGCACTGCTCACATGTAATATGAAACCTGAAATAATACACCACAACATTTTGTTTTTAAATGCTGCATTTGTTGATATTACAGTTTTATAGATGTCTACATGCAGTAGCATTTATTTTAATTCTAAACTCTAACCTCCAGATTTTTTTTTTGCATGAGCAACTTTTCCTCCTGGTTGCCTTTTTCTCAGTCATTTCATAATTACTTACTACTTCCACAGCCAACTCTGTTTCTGTTAAAGACCAATTATCGATACAATAAATCTGTAATGTCATTTTCTCAATTCCTTCTGGAAAGCAACTACATTTAAACAAAGAACTGAGTTTATTATTCAAACATATGTACAGAAAAACTACTGCTTATTTTTCTACAAATGCACAGAAACAAAAAAAAAATTGCAACTGAATTACATAAGCTGTAATTCCTTTAATGGCTCCCAAAGTAATACCATAAAAGAGAAAGCATGTTTTTGTTATACACGAGGCAAGCCAGCTGAAATTGAAGATTCAATTCCACACTCATCTCTGCCTTGAAGAATACGGACATATCCATTATCACCCCAATCAGAATTCCAAGAGTTGGCAATAAGCCAGTAGGGGGTACTATTTTCTATACCCCAACCCAGAATCCTGATGGCATGACCACCAAGTTCTGAGCCAGCTACATGCTGGTACACACCTGTAAAGACCAGATTACTCCGATAATATTCAAGTAACATAGTTACATAACACATGCAGTATGTAGGCAAAGAAACAACTTTATCTTAAAAGTAAGAAGAAATTCAGCATAACGTAATCATTCTTAAATGTTATTTTGTATCGTTATAACTGTACGTCATATGCAGTCATAGAAATAAATAACAAGACTAATACAAAACCACCTTTCTGACATGAATTTTCAAAATAAAATAATCATTGCACAAAAAAGACATTGAAAATATTCTGCTCAAACTCAATGGCACATGTAACTGCAGAAATTACATTGGGAGGTGAGGTGATGCTTTTACCCTTAATCTTTTAGTGGCCAAATATGTTACTAATGTAACAATATGCATGTGGTTCAAATGGCCAAGCATCGCATTGTTTCATCAATCCTGCTCACCACTACCTCCAGTGAAAAGACAGCCATCATCCCCTCAATACCAGAAGATTCCCAGCTTACATACATTTTTCATGGGGACTACAGAGGTGGAGAATGGGAGGAGAAGGTCTTAACCACTTGATGGTTCCCTAACCAGACTAGGAAGAACTACACCCATACCCTCAGCCAGAACAGTTTTCTCCAGCTACACTCCAAACTCCCAAGTAAAGATTATCATGTTATCCAGAGTCCATTGTAGAATGACTCACCTTGGCCCTCCCAAGACATTTGGCTCAAATTTCTTCCAATAGCCGCAGCCCACAAGTTTGCATTATATTCCAATATAGTACCTCATCTGAAGAGGCTACAGTTCCCTTTCTTTTCGAACCTTTAATTTCCTCCTGTGGAGGTGGGTTTTGGTGCATAACGTTACAGTGCTGTGAGCAACTTGACATTACACGCAGCAGAATGTTAGGAATGCGATGAACTGGGAAAGATATGGAAGGAAGCATTCATGGCATAAGTGAGGTAATATCCCAGCATTTTGCTGTAGCGAAAAAATGGAAAACCCAAGTTAAGGTACTTAATGACACGGCTAAGATTGAAACCAGGCATTTCATTATTACAAGTTAGAGAATCACTTCTACATTAATCTATTTTATCTTGCTGTGAAGAGCAGTACCTCCTGTATTACAACTGTATGCTAATACAACTGATCTCAATAACACTTTAATCTCTGTTGGCCTTAAATGTATACAACTACACATGATGTTGGAAGCATTGGTTCAGACAATATACGGTAAAGAGAAGATGCATACATACTACATTACATAGTCCTGCCATAAGTTCTGTTACAACTTTCATGTTGTCCAAAGCTGGAGACAATGAGGCGGGAGGGTGGTAAGGATGGCTGTTTTTGAACTACTGTCCCTTCAGGTACTTGTGCCAAGGCAGTATGCTCTCGCCTCTCACATCGTCAGCATGGAGTGCGGTGTCAAGTAAAATCATGTGGCTGTGATTGCCCTTTACAATTGCGGAAAATCCTATTTTCAAACTCCTAAACCATTGAAAATTTCACGAATGTTCATCTATTGGGCAATTAAATATTATAGGGAACTCTGGAAGGTTGAAGACAGGGCTTGGGCAGAACGCCTGAAAAGTGTGAGGGCTGAAGCCACTATCAGAACAGTAAGGAGCAAATTTGCCGAAATCCTCTCTGGAAACAGAAGATCATGTCCCAAAAGCTGGACATATCAACCCAATCAAGTCATGCCCCATCAGAAATGATCTACACACAAGTGCACACCTCCACTCAAAGGGACACCTCCTTACTCCTGCTTTGAAGGAGATCTGATGGACAAGAGCAGAGCGTCTCGTCCAGTGGCACGCTGAGAACGGGCACAAAAACATCCTTGTCATGGACAAGATAATTTTCACCATCGAGGAGCAGTATAACAATCAGAACAACAAGTTTTATGCTCAAACATCCCTTTAGGTGCATTCTGAAGGTGCAGAGATGCCATCACCCTTCCTACATCATGGTTTGGAGGCAGGTGTCCCATCAGGAGTGGCACATCTTCATTTTTGCAAAAAAGGGGTGAAACTGGTGTCCGAGTAAATCAAGAGGATGTGCTACAAGGAGTTGTGAAACATCTTAACATGACCCTCTTCAGTGTCAGGAATGGGTCTTCCAGCAGGACTCAGTTCCTGCCCAAAAGGCCAAGACGACTCAGGAGTGGCTGCAGAGGAACATTCCGGCCTTTATCAGCGCTGAGGATTGGCCCTTGAGGAGTCCAGACCTCAACCCCCTGGACTATAAACTGTGGGCTGTTTTGGAGGACATGGCTTGCCGAAATGGTCACAACAACCTGGACAGCCTGACAAGATCCCTCGTGAAAACAGTGGCAGAGACCCCCCTGGAGAAGGTGCATGCCGCAACAGCAGTGGCTGGAGCGTCTCGAGACTTGCGTTCGGGTAGAAGGTGACCATTTTGAGTGACATTATTATAAATAAAAACTTAAAACTATTCTTAATAAATTATTTGGCTCGAAAAGTGGATGTTCTGTTTCATTTTCCTTCTAGGTCACAAAATCCTGGTAACAGAACTTATGGCAAGACTATGTACATATATGTAAGCAAATCATTATGTATACAACAGTACCTGATTTGTATTGTAGAAAATCCTCAAAAACTGTGAATGCACCTTCGACAGGGCCATTAGTCATTATCTCATGTTTAATCTTCTCAACATCATTTTCAATACTATATGAATCACTACCTGAAATTTTCAAGAAAGACGCACTGTAAAAACACCCATAAAAGAACAATATAATAAAAATAAAAAAGTTGTTAATAATCATGTACATGCCAAGAAAAGCTGTCTCTTGAGCACATTACACAAACTAATACAAGACAATTTTTAATACTAAAAGTTATAGTTGTCATGCCACACAACCAGTAAAGACAACTCTCAATGGCATTTTGTTCCCTGCAGAAGTGCCAATAAAAATACGTTTGTCAGCCAAATGTTTTGCCACAGTTAAGCCCTTGTATAACTCTTTAGCATGATTTTCATCTTAGTATGATGAGTAATGTTTTCACAGGAGAAGGTGATCCTTCTCAGACCTCCTTGGGAATACGCTGAAGTTGCATGAAGAATGCTCCTCTGAAATGCCAGTACCTACATACCATTTTCCATACTGTCATATGCCAGAAGACAGGAATCTTCAGTGCAATTTTTGTCCACCTGGACTGTTACATTTATAACAAGCACATTACTGTTTATTATCTGTACACTGAAACTTACCAAAGTGCTTGTCTTTTTTGTAAGGTACATCATAACCTTCCTCACATTGTTTCACACAGCGTGGAGTACTATGTCCCTTTTCGCATGGGATTCGAGAGCCATTAACATGATGTTCACATGGAGCAATGGCATATGGTTGGCATCCCTGGATAAAAATGTAAAATACTATGACATTTACTCTCAAGACATACACAAAACTGTAACTGTAAAAGGGTTTTTATATGCTGCACAACAGTCTTGTTGAAAGAACATAAATATTTGGTCCCAAAAGGGATAAAAAAATCACACAACAGAAAACTTCAAAATATATAATCAGGTCACTTAGTATTGTCATGATGGAGAAACATGAAGTTATGAAAGTCCTAGAAAAGTACCTAAGGTGGGTGAATAAGGAATTTATACAAAATCTGTTGGACAGCATAAATATTCTCATCAGAATATTTATTCCCGGTCATTTGTTCAGAGTGCCAGACAAAATTTCACATTCATAAAACACAACAGGTAAGAGACTTCAGTATTCCCATTGGCATCATTTCACCAATGGTCTGTAAACATGTAACATGGATGCTATATAATTTTAGCAAATGCTAATGTTCATACAAAGGACAAATTTTGTGTAATAATTTGTATTAATCATTACTTTCATTTCTAAATTCATGTGCACCAAAGATTGCACAATAATAGAGCACGGGCTCGAGATTAAAGGCGCAAAAATGACGTCACTGGTGCCTCTCCTTTGTGTTATTTGTGGCGTGGGACCAGTTCAGCGCATAACTCCGAGCCACAAGGGTGCATAGTGAACATTAGCGAGTGCATGTGTAACTCTGAGCCACAAATGGCATATATTCTTGTTTTTAAGCTTTCGCCGTGTTCTAAATGTAATTTGTTCCTTTTTGGGTAATTCCCCGGCGTCTGAGTTCTAATTGCCGATGTTTCAGAACTCATGGTCGGTTCCATTTTCATAGGCAGGTGCCTATGAAGATGGAACCGACAGTGAGTTCCGAAACGTCGGCAATTAGAACTCAGACACCGGGGAATTCCCCAAAAAGGAACAAATTACAAATGGAATATAATTAACAGTGTAGATTCTGTATTTGCAACATAAACCACTACAATCATATTGCAAGGGGCAATTACAATTGTGTTACCATAAGGGTGATAACAGAACAATCCACACGTCAATGTTAATAGGTCAAGTGAACAGTGTAGCAAGTTCATCTGTAATTCCTAGCCTATGGCACAAATAAGTTTGTGTTATGCACGAGGCAAACACCTTCTCCTACAACATTATTACTATACAGTTAACAATGTGAACTAATTACAAGAAACATTAACCAGTTCTAGTGTACAAAATTACATTATTAGTGCTTAATAGTAAAACTAATTTACATTTGCTTTGACCGGCATTTATTTATGAATAGATTCATTTCTGTTCACGCTTATATGTTCCCCTGAACCAGAGCAGGGCGCCTACAGCCAGCATCATCATAATGCATCCCCCCCCTTTTCTAAATTTCAGTATGCACTGCCAAATTTATTTTCTTGTACTTTCACCATGATGGTAAATTCTCTTACTGCAATTCAAGTAAATACGAAATTCACTTTATTTTCAAAGGATATCCAAATTATGTATTTGTTATTCCTCTTCCTGATTATCATAAATGATCATACATTTATTGTTAGCCTCAATGGAAATGGATTTTACACAGTGATCCAGTGATCAACAGAATTTAATTCTATTTTTCAAACCTATCTTGTAAGAACAGGAGGAGAAAAGATGGCCACTGAATAAATTAATGGGCCATAACACCCCCCCCCAAAAAAGTAGAACCTCAACAGTTTGAAGTGAACAGGACTAAGGATCCCTCTAATTACCAAAAGCTTGGAGTATGAAGATTATGATAATTTAGAACATACTACTTATACAATGTTGGACACACTGTATTAAACCATACTACATATGTAACACTGTATTAGAATATCAATGTATACAACAGTACAAAAATAATTAAAATTTACACTAGTAACTTACACTGTAAAGAAATCAAAAAAAACTCTCCCTCCCATGTAAGACGCAAAAAAGGCTTTAAAGGCCTGACTACAGCACAGCGGCTGAAACCAAATGGTACCTATAGCATTTGGGGCTTGAAGAATTGCAACTGCACTGTACTTTTTTTTTTTTTTTTACTGTGGCCGAACATGGGCTATGGCCTCCTCATTCATGAGATTTCTAGATCACATACAACAATGCACCACAGGCTGTAGGACTTCTGGACAACACACAACATTCACAAAAGACAGACATCCATGCCCCTAGTGGGATATGAACCCCCAATCTCAGCAGGCAAGCACCCACAGACCTATGCCTTATACTACGCTGCCATTGGGATCGGCACTGCACTGTAATACTTCTTCAATATATAGCCTATATATATATATATATATATATATATATATATATATATATGTGTGTGTGTATATACAGGTACAGGAAGAGGTCATATAGAGCATTCCAAATATGTCATTACCTGATGTGAATTATATGAACCGCCACTGACAATCCCCTTTTTCACCCAATAATTCCAAGCTGCGCCAGGGAATCCCCCACTGCAGCCAAACCCACAAGAAGCACAACACGAAACCAGATCCTCTGCTGAAAAGTGGAAGTGCTGTGTGCCATTTGAATGTATGCAAACCCTGTCTGACATGGCTTCCACAGCACCAAATGCCTAGAAGATAAATATACAGAGATTTACACACTAAAACACTTACAGAGCACATCACCTGTTTATTTAATTAATTTTTAATTTGTTTTACTACTTTATAATTTTTTTCTGAGCTTACAATGCTCGTTATATAATTTTCCTTATTCCATTTCATTTGCAAAATGATCAATAACCTGATTCACTCATGAAGATAATAAAATATACCACCAGTACAGAAACCAGAGATTCAAAAGCCTGTCTCAATACACATTACCACACCCAAAAATTAAAACAAAAAATCCAATACTTCTCCCACAGTGAACTGACTTAAAAAACTGACACCCAGTGCAAAACTGTCACGTTTCAGTACTACATGGACTTAAAACCTATCTGCTAACTTGACTGCACTGAAGTAACTACAAATAATACATACAGTTGAGGCCTGCTCAGTATAACTACTAGTTTAATAGTTATGTCACCATTAAACACATATAATGCAATCTGCATTTACATATATGGAAGGTTTATCTTGCACATGTCAGTAGCATGTTTTATGTTGAAAACAGCATTCTCCTATGATAAGATGGATCCAGGGCCAAAGCATGTTAAAGAACTCATACCATAAGGTACTGACGACAAAAAGTCCATCTTGTGGTCAATGAATCAGAAATAGGTACAATAAGAACTTCAATCCAAAGGCAATATATATGCAGAAATATTAATATCTTTAAGCTTTTGAATGTACAAAAGTGTATAATAAGTTAAATGTCAATGGTATAAGAAAAACACTGGGGTGAACAGACAATGTCAAGGAAATGAGACACTTCTAAAACTAAACTAACAAAAAGAAACGTCAAGGACATCCATTCTCATAAAAATGACGACTCTGCAATGCAACACCAAGGCATTACAGTATGCTACAGTACAACCACATGGTGACAGACTATTTGTACTTAGTTACATTAGTTTAAGTGATTAGATAAGCGTAAATGATATGATTGATTAAGAAAAACGGTGTGTTTGAATAGATGAGTAACAAATACAAGAGACAAGTTTGCTTTGATACCAAGCCAGTAAATGCTTAAAATTCTAACAGGAACCATCCTGTTGTGTTGCAACAAATGTAACAATTCATTACATCAATAACACAACATATATTAATCAGCAACTTCTAAAAGTTGGCAAAATGTTTCAGTTACAGTGAGCCATCATCAGGTCAAAAACAGAACCTAGTTCTGGTACATTCACATCAAACTGAAAAACCTTTTTGAAGCATATGTAATGTCCCTCTAAACACTATGCAACTCTATAATTTGCATCATCGCAACAAAAAAATCTACTAACTTGGTTAAAGGACTGGTACAGACTGCCAAAGCCTATAATATATATTTGCAGTTTTCAAACCAGTCAAGACTGAGATTGCACTCTTGTGGATGACACAACACACTTTTATTGGTTATTACCACCACTAGCAGCAACTGGCTGCTCCCACACTACTCAGGGTAAATCCAGAAATATCATAACCCACAAGAACACAACCTAATGCTTTTAACTTTTTTAATTAGCAATCCTTCTTGGCATCAAGCTCCCCTCCACATGCACAAAGAAGAAGGAAAAAACCCAATAATACAAAAAAGGCAATTTTGAAATATATGCACAAGTTACAACTATATGAATACTCACAGGCAGAGAGTTTATGAATATAGAAGGAACACTTTGTAACGGACAGCAACAATTTATTGAAAATTGTGGCACTGCAGGAAATGCAGTATGTACCTTTTAAATCACACAGCATGTACATGTAAAAACCACCATCAGATGGAGGTATATACAGGAGGCACGACCAAAAGCAAGCACATTACATACATTTTGAATCACGATTTATTCTAGCATACAGAATGAGCAAAGAACAAAAGTACAACACAAACTATTCCTACCAATTGTTAACCTTCACTCTCCAGTGATGTCTATGATTTGACGTCAACATTGTGTAAACTGGCCACATCAGCACCAGCCAAAGTGCTCATCTATGCCACCTCACACCAAACTGCAGTTAAAATATCCTCTCTATATGCAAATTGTCCATGCAATGGCTGATTCAATTTGGGAATCAGATTATGATCACATAAACTGAAGGTGGGATAATCGGAAGGCTGCTGTAATACTTCTCAACCCCCCAGTACCAGACAGCATTCCTAACAGCATCTGCTGAGTAAGCTGATGCATTGTCATGTAAGATGGTATTTTCAGCCAGTTTTGGATGCTTCTCCCTAAGGGCATAACGTACCTGCAACTGAAGACAGACCCTACAATACTGTGCATTCCTGGTTTGATCCTGGCCAAGGATAACACACAAGAATACCATGGATATAATATCCTAAATTATCATCAGCTTTGTAGATGACAGATTTTGTCAAACCCTGTATTCTAATGGTGAATGGATTACACCACTCAGAGGACTGGCATTTGATTTCAAGTTCACAGGATCTTGCTCACATCTCATCAATTGCAACGACACAATTCAACATGTTCCTGCCTCTGTTCCCGATAAATACACCACCCACCGCTGTGCACTTTTCAGTCCTGTTGTAAAATTAGGAGCACTGTTGACCCTGATGCCCCTGTATGCTCCCCTAAGTCCCTCAGTCTGGTATCCGTCTTCACCCATGCACTGCTGATTAATCACAACCAATGTAACTATTAACCTTCTGGCGCTGGAATTATTTTTTTTTAATTTTAACACACCCTGTATATAAAATGTGAATAATACAGGAACCAAATATGTTAGATTTATGAAACAAACTGCAATTTGAAGAGGAAAAAAATGGAGAGTATATACCATGTTTAAAATATTCAGTACCTATATTTGTTGAATAAATAAATAAAATGCAACGTTTAGAGGTTAGCGGTGCGGTGCGACCACTATAGTCGTCGTTAGGCGTCAAAGGGTTAATGTGCAAACAATGTCAACTGCATGCATGTAGGGAGTTGATACTTTTCCAGTTCTGAATGCCTGTACACACCTTGTAACTGCTCGGTACAAGAGGACAATCACCCAGTGCTTCAAATAGCTCTAGAGGGCAATCCCATGTATTTTTGCCATGAAGAACTGCTGTTACTTCACACAAATGCTTCTCCACTTAAAAGTTCAGAGACTTAAATTTCAATATTAGGTTGCCAACACAATGATGACATACCAAATGCAAGTGAAATGTTATATATATATATGTGTGTGTTTGGGTGTGTGTATGTGTACACACGCCCCTAGCTGATGGTAACACAAGTATATACTGTGCTTTCAAGAGCACTTAGAATTCCGTTTTTGGCCCCCAAAACAATCCATGACTCATGTATTGCCCATGTATAATCTGAATTCACGGTCTATTGAGCCTACCACACTGCAGAGTTAAGTTTGCAGCTACCTCTGTTACTGTATGTACATCCCAACAAACACATTATTGACACTGTGTCACATTATACCCTACGAACATACAGGAACTTAAAACATCTGCTGCTGTGTACCAAATCTAGACTGAAATATTAGCACTTCAGAAATATGGTATGATGTGCTGCTGACACTCATCCATATGCATCACCTGATGCTGACAGTCCACGCATGGGGTGTCCCTTTCACCATACACCTAATCATGGCACCTTCACTGCACAGAAAGCTTGCAACCACTAGGACATCCTGTGACAGATGTCATCCTCGGGTACAATAACGAAAAGGACATCTGGATTTGAAATTTTTATTTCATACTGCATAATGAAAATTAAATTCATATCATGAAAGAGCACCAACAGGTGTTAGTAAAAAAGGAAGATACCTTTGTATTTTGTTACCTTTACTGGCAGTAATAGTAACAATATGCTAGATGACTAAAAACCAGTCCCATTGCCCTGTGAAAGAAAACTCATACATCAATTAACCTGTAAAATGAGAATCATGAACTTTCTTGAACACATGTAACATTCTCTTTTACATGTATATATAAACGAAGATGGAGGACTGACAGGACAGCTCCACACATTCTCATGCTCAGCAATAGATGGGAGTTGAGAGATCAGCTTAAACCTGCTGCTTTGCTTTCAGCAAATATCGCCAGTAGCTAACGAATCAGTGGCTGGTCTAATACACTAGAGATGAGAAAAATATCATCCCTGCCTGTAATCAAACCATCCTTTGTCATCCAGCCCACTGCCTAGTCACTAAATGACTGCTCTACCCTGACTGCATCCTGCGGTTTATTCATTCTAGGATCTTGTCCTCTATATCTCAAAGCCACTAAACAGTTTTTCATTTGTGAAAGTCATTCCAAGCAGTACGAAGTGCTATTTCAAACGTTTCACTGAAGTTATCTTATCTTGTATTTGCAAATCCTTATCCTTACTGCTGATAATATTACATATAAGACTTCCTTACCCAGCATGATCCACATGACCCTTGGTCACGTATCTCCTTTATAGTTGGACAGTCAGGCCATTGTTCTCTAGCATCAAATTCATCTGGAAGTTCGATACTGTCTAGTCCACCAGCTTTTGGTGGCAGACTAAACAAATGTGCATCACGGTGCACCCCCATCAGTTGACGGATATAAGCAAAAGGAGTGTCCTCCACAAAATTCCGTCCAGCCTAAAATAAGGTTCACAAAATTACCACTAGAAGTAACATAACATTTTTTTCTGGTGGGGGGAGGGGTGTATATTTTTTAGGGTCTCAGTACTGAAAGACTGTCAACTTCTGGATCAGATATTTGGTACAGAATTTGGAGTCACATTATCATCTGTTACAGACATATTACAAAAACATCTACACATAAAATGTCATCAGGTGCTGATGGCTGTGGGGCATCAAACTACTTGAGATGAACTACCTACTTCTGTGGTTAGGAAACGTTACCAAAAAAAAGGGCAAATAATTTATTTATTGACAACAGATTTGTGACACTACATAAACTAATGCATGATCTGAGGTTCCCATTGTTGTACTGCTGAAGATTCCATCTTCCAAGATGTAATGCTATGTAGTTCCCTTCTCAGGTGTTGACACACAGAAGTCAATGCGTTATATATTTATTGTTATTTGACAATCCAGCCAACATTATAGACTATAGTGTCAGATGACAGGATCATTAGTGAACAATGATTGGGAAGGATGTAGAAAAAAGGCAGTCATAGCCAATCTAATGCAACATCTGAACATCTACATGCACCAGCTGAGAGAAACCATAAAAATTCTTCACAGAACAGCTTTATCTCGATGTCATGATTGAATTCTAGCACCTCATAAATATCAAACAGGAGCACTCCTTACTTGAACATGACAATTGGTCATGGCAGTATGGAAAAAATGAGGAAATACTGGCAGAAAAATAAACATGGTTTGATAAACACAATTACAGAGACAAACACTAATTCTATTTAAACACAGAACTTCCAAAACTACTCATATTAACCAGCACCTCAATTTTTGATCCACTTTTAATCAGCACAACACAAACTGCCAATGTTACAACTCCCTTACTGCGTTTTACAAGTTACCTGTCCTTCCCCCCTGACATTTAAGGCATGTCACTGTTCCTTACAAATTCATATAAATACAATATATAAATATGCTACCAAAAGTGTATAGCTGTTACTCTGCACTACACAAACCTTGTAGAAGACAATGTGAATAATCAGCAACACCACTGTTGACAAATGTTGCTACACATAACCTGGTTTCATAGATCAAGATGTTCTATGCCCCAAACTGAGAAGATTCACCACCACCTTCAACATTTACATTGATAAATATTATGCCAGGCTACGAGCCCAATCTGTAGAGGGAAGAAATGGGCAGTGGTAAAAGGGGTAGGGGAGGAAGATAGAGATGGAGAAAGATGATAATACCAGCAGAAGTGGCACATTTGCACTCATATTTTCACATAGAAAGTGAGTAGAACACAGGCTTTTGAATTAAGTTACACCAAGTTCCTTCATTTCATGCTTAAGAGTGTTTACATGCATTATTCCTACACTGTTATGAATTTTCCCCACACTGAACTAGAAATGTTAATAATTACAACAGTGTGACATATAGGGATCAATGGCACATTACAAACCCACAATTTGGAAAATTATGTGAAGGGGTTCATAGAAATTTCAAACTATCCAAATTCCAGATACACACGGAATATGCTCTTCTCATACTGTCATCTTATAACAATAGTACAGCAATGTTAACAGTAGTAATAATCTGTGTTTTGTACTGCCAGACTCACTGCAAAACTAACGGTCACATTTCTGGTCCATCACATGACTTCCAATATTATTAAATTGGAGACAGAAGATGGCATACAGCATGGAAGTTCTGAAATGTGAAACTACTACTATTTCGAGGTAAATGGTAGCAACTAATAGATTTTCTTCATGTGGACAGTAGCACAGAAATAACGTAGTGCTGGGTCAGGGCAGCAAGACTATTTCACTCTTCAAAAATACCTGCCACCTTCTCTATTTCAGGAAATGGTTCTGAGACTTCCACAGGTGCTTAGGGAGAATTCATCCTCCTGGTTTGTGTTTTTTGGGTGCAGCAATCCCCATCACTACCCTTATGACCCTGTCCAGATACTAAATATTATGGCCAGGGTGCTGGTGTTGCTGAGCATAATCTGATGGTAAGGGTCACTCAACTCTTCTCCCAGAACCAATTTCTCTGGTTGGTAAATCAAATATGGATGAGTTATTTAACTTCTTTCTTGATGGGGTAACCAGTTTATCCAATACATATTTAGCCACATTTGCATTGGGATGCCAGGCAATTTTAGGTCCATGCTACATATATCTTGCGAGTTTTTGCCCAAGTCATCCTTGTTGGGGTAGAGGAGGCCACAGAAAATTCTGTTAGCTGATATGTTTAGACAGTCCACCATACCAATGCGAAAGTTGAAGTGTTTTGGATGACGGGCACCTTAAGATCTCAACAAACAAAACGAAGTACAAAGCATCCTTCTTGAAATATTACCTTCCATGTTGTTTGTAGCGAATTTATATAATTGATAAATTCATCTGACAAAGGTGCCGAGTAGTCTGCTGGGGTAGGTTCCGGCGGTGATGGTGGAAACGCTTCCACAGACTGGAGCCAAGTGAATAATGAATGTGCTGTTAGTATCAAAAGATACGTGAAAGGTCTTGAGATTACCATATTCTGAAAAGAAAAGCAATGTGGTGAAACCGGTAATGAACGTACAATTCACCAAATCCGTGTTTCTAAACAGGAAATGCCGGGATTTCAATATGCACGCCAAACCGGAAACTGATGATTCAGAATCATGTGCGAACTTTGGATCATCGCCGTTAGTCACTGTACCATTCAGAACCAACAAATACAAATATAGGAGAGTACTCAATTCATTAACAAATTACAACACGTTACGATTCTCAAAATAACTTAACACTTGCGAACTGCCGTCTATGTGTCGTATGGCATATGACATTACGCATGGGCTTTCAAACTGCCCATCCGACGAACAGGCTAATGAGACAGAATCATAGGATCTGTCATTACACAGCGCTATTCAGTGCTCGACGCAAAACAGCCATAAGACTACGAAAGGACAGAATTCAATTCATTAACAAGTGCGCACACCAGACAACAAACTTACGAGCACAGCTCACCACTTCCGTACTTATTCGCTTAAAACATACGAACTGTGCTTACAATTACAATCATATCATAGTTACCTCCGACGACAACTTACAACACCTTACTCTAGCATTAACATACACATACACACTGCTGTTCACGGCAATGTGTCCAACCATCCGCGGGTATAAACCATAGATCAAGGTTGGCAGTCCGCAAGTTACGTCACGACTCTCCACGGATTAGCATTGCTTAGTCCTTCCATCCTTTAATCTATGACCATAAAATATGTAAAACATATCGTAAACCTCAATATTTTCTCGCACAACAAGTGTTTATACGTATTTATTTAGGATTTTAATATAGGAAGAAAGGTTACTTTACGTTCGTACAACGAACAAAGATCAGAAAAAGTAATTTGAAAAAGTAGCCAATCACAATACAGTCCGTTGTCCAGTGCACCCAATAAGGGGACGCAAACGAAGACTTTAAACCACAGATCATATCTTTAAACCATTGCAGTGCTTGCGATTGGATGCGTATTGAAAGGACGGTTGTACGCTGCAGGATAGTGGTTGTGACGGTTGTGGTAAAGTCTGTGGACTAAGAGGAAGGCAAATCGTTTGTAAGTATTGGCAGTGGATTCAAGGGTTTTTTTTTTTTAAATTAAAGATTAAATGTCTTTCATTGTTTCCACCCGCCTACTCGGCAAATGTTAGTGTAATTTCTTGTTCCTTAAAGGTGGCCAGTATGCCGTCCCAAGAAAGCTGTGTGTCGAACCGGCAGAATAGATTGACATCCTTCAAAAATAACGGGAAGGGTGCTGATGTAAGTAAAAATTTATAATGCGGTACGAAGATTTTCACGTTCTGTTAGGTCTGTGTATGAACAGTCTGCGACTTTTAGTTTTTATAAGCCAGACATTTTTACTTTAGCATTTCGAATTGTAATGTTTCTCACAGCCTCGAGGTTAGTGTGAATGTCTATAGCAAGATATATGATACAAGGTGGGGTATACTAAGTACTGCTTTCATTTTACTTCTGGTTCTCTTTGAGATGGAGCTGTAATTTCCAGCAAAAAATTGGAATTTGAGTGTTTTGCCATAGAATCTATGGTTGCATTGTGTTGACCGTTCCAAGATACTTGTGGATTTAAGTCAGAATACTTGTGAGATTCCACAAGTATTCATATTGAGATGTTATGAGTTGCATTAGCCAATAAATTTCAAGTCTGTATGCACATGATGGATTGAGTGATCTGAAACATAGTGTGGTTTTGATAAAATATAGTTCTGTTGACTGATCATGAAAGTAACATTAGTAAGTTAAAGTTTTCCTACAATCCAGGAGAAGTCAATAAAGAAGGTATGAAGTGGTCTGTGTGCTTCAGCTGTCTTCTTGAAGTGGGAGCAATAACATTCAATTGTTTCATTGCAGGAGATGCGCAGGCGTCGACAGGAGGTGAGTGTGGAACTTCGGAAAGCTCGTAAAGATGATCAGTTGTTAAAGAGACGAAATTTGGACACTGAAGATGACTCTAGCCTAGAACAGCAAGAGAAGAGCCGATCACCAGCATCTATGACTATAGCAGAAATTATTGAAGGTATGGCCCACAAGATTTTGTTTATAAATTGGAAAGTGTGGAGCGTGCATTAGGTACCCAGACGTAGTTGTTTGTTTTCCCTTTATCTTACCCTTCATATTAACAAATTTGTAATTGCAGTTTTATCTTTGTATTGTGTATATTTCATTTAGGACCAACATGCTATGCTGGGAAAGCTATATCCTATCTGCTGCTTGGTTTTAATTCTGTATTCACCACAACCACGGAGCTTACTTCGGTAGTATACTCCAAGTTAATGAGGGTACATGCTACTGTATTTTGTGCCCAGCTTCTTTGTTTCTCACATTGTGGAATCTCTATTGAATATATATTTCCAGCATTGATTGGTAATAGCAAGTGTTATCATGGTTGCAGACATCAAACAGTATTCTACTTGACTGTACTTTTTCATTTGTGTTGGATGATTTTGAGATCTGCGGTCTTTTTATCTTGAATATTTTTTCGGAGTCACTGGGTTATCTGCACATTTAAACATTTATTCTCTTCATTATTTTAGGTACATGACATGCACTAGAAACAACCTTAAATTAGATTTTATGACTAGCAGACCAGATGTATGAACTGCATATGTTACAGAACAAGTGTGATAGGACATGTTGAAGTGTTGTGTAATCGAAGTTGCTTTGTTGCTTGGAAGTGAATTTTATTGTGACCTATTTGGTTTTTGAAACAATTTTAATTGTCACTATTGTCTCTTATTAACCATTGTTTTAATGGAGGTTTGTGCATATGTTGTCTACTAACAGTTTACAACTACCATAACTTACTTAACCTTTTGGTGCCGGAATTATTTTTTTTTAAATTGTAGCACATCCTGTATATAAAATGTGAATAAAACAGGAACCAAATATGTTAGAATTATGAAACAAACTGCATTTTGAAGAGAAAAAGAACAGACAGTATATACCATGTTTAAAATATTCAGTACCTGTATTTGTTGAATAAATATATAAAATGAAACGTTTAGAGGTTAGCGGTGCGGTGCGACCACTATAGTGGTCTTTAGGCGTCAAAGGGTTAATGACTTAGGAATGCTTATTCTAGAAATCTGTTTATCCAAACCATATTTGTAGAGAAGATTTCATAGATCGCCTTGAAACTGTTTGTGCGAACACTTGGACTGCACAAAGCACAACATGAAAACCTCCAATTTTGATGTTAAGGTGCATGTTATTAGGCCATGGTGCATTTATATAGTGCAAGAAAAATTAATTGCCCAAAACTCTGATATATGTTGTTTTAAATGCCAGGTTTCTTCTGTTACTGGGGCTGTGTTCAGTTTAAGTGCTTACTGCAGGACAGTTTTTCCTTTCAGATGAGAAAGACATGCGTTTAATTGGTGATGTTCTACTGGTAGTCCATTAAAGGTCATGTGTGCATTTGGCATGTGTAGATATTGATCACTAAGTTATGTGTGGTACAGTGCATATGTCTTTGTCGTGGTTGTCATTGCAGCAGTTGCTTAGATCAGGTTGATCCTTGAACATCACTGTGGGCTACATGGATGCCAGATTTAAAAATTCATGGGGCATATATAATAATTTTATCTTGTGAGACTCCCTCCTTTCGGGATAAAGTTTTCTACTGATTTTAAGTATGCTGCTTACTCCATACTAATGCCTAATTCCAGACAGTCAATACCAGATTTTGTACTGTGGTGCCTGGTATACTAGGCTTTGGATTAGATAACCAAGGAGTTGGGGTTCATGTTCTAGCAGGGGAATAGATTTTGCTGTTCTATGAAACATGTACCAGAGATAACTCATCTGGGCCATGAAGCTGACTGGTCACCTCCATCTAGTGCTGATACCAAGAATATATGGAGCTGTGCCTCCGCTGCATCATATACCTACATTGTATGGTGCTTAATTAAAACCCTTAAAAAGAGGATTGGTATTTAATTTGAGCACATGGTTTATGAAACACATGAGTATCATTTGGACAGAAAAACATAAAATTATGAAATATGAACGAATTTTTTGGAAAAGGGATAATACATTGTCTGCAGATGCATTTAATTTCCTTGTTGCCTAAATATTAAAACAAAAAGCTACTTTCTGGTGTGTGTTTTATGTGCATTCACATACACAAAGGCAGGTCTTGTAACTTAATTCTGAGGTGTGACATCCCCGTTGTGTGTTTAAACTATATGGTGAGGTGAATTCAGTCAAAAAACACAACTATAAAATATAGCTAAATGATGGTGTTTATTAGCAAGTTTTTCCTTGCTAATAAACACCATCATTTAGCTATATATATTTTTTTTTTAATATATACTGATTTCACCTCGCCATATACTTGTAACTTAAGTTTACAGCAAAGCCATGATTGTAGGTCATATTAAAGCTATGGAATGACTTCATTTTATTTTTACCTTTCTTGCCTTGAATTGGTATGAATATCTAAATTTGAACCCGTAATAATATGAAATCTGATTTATGTGATCAAGTTTGTGCATCTGTGGTTTGTTGTACTAGGACAGCGGTACCTGAACTTCATTGTCCAGTTCATATCTTCCGTGAACGACTTGATCTAGAATTATGTTCTTCTCAGGAATGTTTCTCTTCCCCCCCACCTTCCCTCAGGCCCATCCTGAAATGGGATAGACGTTATAAACTGTATTTGCCTGTTGCAGTCCTACAAATGCTGACCTGTATTTGTTGTGTTAATTTTGGCACAGTGAATTTGTCCTATGTACTGAGGTGCAGAACAAGTAAAATAGTTCAGCTAGAGTAAAGCATGCTAACTTGATTATGGCTTGATTAAAGCTCTCAATTCAGAGCTCATAATAAGTTGCCGTATGAAGTGCTCTGTTATGGGCAGCAACTGGAACCCTGCAGTTACTCCTGAAGTGATATAATTAAACATCTTCATTGTGAATTTTATGTTTATTGGACTGTGCATCATCTTGATAGTTGAGTAAAGAGAGACCAACTTGATGTCACTTGCTTTATTATTTCTTTATTTAATGCTCAACATGTTTCGGATGTTAATACATCTATCCACAGGAGCTTGCAACTTATGTGCTGAGTTATTTCATTGGTTGTATTGCTGTGGTTCGATGTGTGTTGGTGTTACATTGTGGTTTGGCTGTGGTGGTGTGGTATCCGTATGCAGGCTGAGGCACTAGTCCTTCAACCTGCATACGGATACCACACCACCACAGCCAAACCACAATGTAACACCAACACACATCGAACCAGATCAATACAACCCATAAAATAACTCAGCACACACTTCGCAGGCTCCTGAGGATGGATGTATTAATATCCGAAACATGT
>Ga0123357_10000734_pt1 | contig 33022 bp, 29 predicted proteins | sample TergutEmb28metaG_FD_89873 | JGI IMG/M metagenome (GOLD analysis project Ga0123357, IMG submission 89873) | Embiratermes neotenicus P4 segment gut microbial communities from Petit-Saut dam, French Guiana - Emb289 P4 | ecosystem: Host-associated > Arthropoda: Insects > Digestive system > Gut ... | reverse complement strand
TTCGCCTGGCTGGAGAAGAACCGGCGGCTGTGGAAGAACTGCGAGCGAAAGCTCAACACCAGCTTGCAGTTCATCCATCTGGCATTCTTGGGGTTATTGCTCAGGAGATCGTAAACGGGCTCTGAGAGCAAAGCCGCAAGCAGCTACAATTCGACATTCAGACATACCAGGATTCATGCCGTGACTGCGCCAACCGATACAAAAGCCCCCGTGACCGCCACCAACTTCCTGCGCAATGCCATCGAACGCGACCTGGAGGCCAACACCTATGCAGGCCGCCATTGGGGAGGCAGCCCGGGCGACGCGGCCCATCACGCCGCGGGCCCGCTCGATCCGGCTAAAATCCGCACCCGCTTTCCGCCCGAGCCGAACGGCTATCTGCATATCGGGCACGCCAAATCGATCTGCCTGAATTTCGGGCTCGCGCGCGATTACGCCGGCGTCTGCCACATGCGTTTCGACGACACCAACCCCGAAAAAGAAGAACAAGAATATGTCGATGCGATCCTCGACGCCGTGCGCTGGCTCGGCTTCAACTGGGAACAGAACGGCGCGAGTTATCTGTTCTACGCCAGCGACTATTTCGATTTCATGTACCGCGCCGCGGAAACGCTGATCGAACGCGGCCACGCCTACATCGACGAGCAAAACGCGGAGGCAATGCGCGCCACGCGCGGTACGCTGACCGAGCCGGGCACGAACTCGCCCTGGCGCGACCGGCCGGCCGAAGAAAGCCTGCGTCTGTTCCGCGAAATGCGCGCGGGCAAGCACGCCGAAGGCAGCATGATTCTGCGCGCCAAGATCGACATGGCCTCGCCCAACATCAACATGCGCGATCCGGCAATTTACCGCATCCGCTTTGCCGAGCATCACAACACCGGCAATACCTGGTGCATCTACCCGATGTACACCTTCGCGCATCCGATCGAAGACGCACTAGAACAGATCACGCATTCGATCTGCACGCTCGAATTCGAAGATCAGCGCCCGTTCTACGACTGGGTACTCGAACGGCTCGCCGAAGCCGGCCTGCTCGCGCATCCGCTACCGCACCAGTACGAATTCGCGCGCCTCAACCTCACCTACATCGTCACGAGCAAGCGCAAGCTCAAACAGCTCGTCGACGAAAAACACATCGAGGGCTGGAACGATCCGCGCATGCCCACGCTTGCCGGCATGCGTCGCCGCGGCTACACGCCCGAAAGCTTGCAAATGCTCGCTGAACGCACCGGCGCATCGAAATCGAATAGTTGGATCGACTACAGCGTGCTCGAAGGCTGTCTGCGCGAAGACCTCGAAGGCAAAGCCCCGCGCGCGATGGCCGTGCTCGACCCTCTCAAGCTCAAACTCACCAACTGGGATGAAGTGATCGGCGCCGGCCGCGTGGAAGCCTGTGTCGCCCCGGCGCATCCGCACCACCCGGAATTCGGCGAGCGCCGCTTCAATCTGACGCCTGAAATCTGGATCGAACGCGAGGATTTCGAAGAAATCCCGCCCAAGGGTTTCCGCCGCCTCTATCCGCCGCAGGCCGGACAGGCCGGCAACATGGCGCGGCTCAAGTACGGCTATGTCATCGAATGCACCGGCTGCGAAAAAGATGCTGCCGGCAACATCACCGCGGCGCTCGCGCGCATCGTGCCGGATACCAAAAGCGGCACGCCCGGCTCCGACAGCGTCAAAGTCAAGGGCGTCATCACCTGGGTCAGCGCCACACAAGGCATCGCCACCGAAGTGCGGCTTTACGACCGGCTGTTTACCGAGGCCCAGCCCGATGCCGGCGAGCGCAACTTTCTCGATGCGCTGAACCCCAACTCCAAGCGCATCATCACCGCCTGGGTCGAACCCGGTTTAGCCAATGCCCAGGCGGAGCAAAAATTCCAGTTCGAACGCCACGGCTACTTTGTCGCGGATCGTGTCGACTCGCGCGCAGGCGAGCCGATCTTCAATCTTGCCGTCGGCTTGAAAGACTCGTGGGCCAAGTAATCGCGCCATGCCTGAGAGCCTGTTCAGAATCTGTAGCGAAAGCCCGTGACGCCACGAATTTGGGACGCCTTCGCCGCCCATAAAGCTTGTCTCGCTTGCACTGATGCGTGGTTGGGAGTCCCATGCACTCAACACACTCAAGCCGAACAAGCATTTTGGCAATTCGTTACAAGCAGCGCGATCCGTGTTGCCCGGATAATGCAAATAGCATAAATTAAAGTTTTTTGCTTACCTGCACGATATTCTGCAAGGGTTTCCATAAAACAGAAGATCCAGGTGAATCATCCCAAGTTGAAACTTGGGGCTTGTTCGCCACAAGATGGTTTTAATACCTTGCGAATTCGAGCATGCGAAACAAAGTGGAATAAGTACAAGAAAGGCAGACATGCAAATGGAACCTAGCCTCCGAATCGTTTTCTCGGGCGAAACACTCGACGGCCATGACCGAGAGACCGTCAAACAAGCCGCAGCAGTGCGTTTAGGCGCCAAGTCGGAACTGATCGAGCAGATTTTCTCGGGCCGGCCGGTTATCCTAAAAAAGGGACTGGATGCGGACGCCGGGCAGCGTTATATCGAACTACTCGAACGCCTCGGAATGCGCGCGCGCATCGAGCCCATGCCCGGCACGGCGGAATCGATCCAAGCGTTTGAAAAGCCCGCCCCTCCTCCGCCTAAAGCCGTAGAGCCACCGCCATCGCCATCGCCAACGCATACGGAAAAAAGTTTCACCAAGGAGGAAGATGAATCGTTTGCTACGCGGACTTTCGTATCCGGCTCGTTTTCGGACCCGCCGCCGCCGCCCGCGGAAGAAACCTTGCTCGTCACCCCGGAAGGCGAGGAAATCACGCCGCCGCATGTGCCCAGAAAATTGCAGCGCTATCTTTTTCCCTTGCTGATTGCAATCATGCTCGTTGTCCTCGTTTGGATGGTTCTACAAACTGTTTGATTTCGCCCGGTTTTTGTCATTCGCACTCATTTGGGGCACGCCTTTGGCATCTATAAAAGGCTTATCTCGCGATCCCGGCACCCGAATGAATCGCAGCCTCGCAACCGTCATCGCTTTAACGATCCCGCTCGGGCTTGCGCTCGACCAATGGGGCGGACGCTTTGGCCAGCCGCTGGTGAATCTCTGGGTCGTCGCCTTATTCGGTTGGATGCTCTGGCGCGAAGCGGGCATGGACCGGCTCACGATGCTGGCCTGCCTGTTGATTGCCGGCCTGGGTGAATGCGTGCTCGCATTGCTCTGGGGGCTGTACGACTACCGCCAAAGCAATCTGCCGCTCTTTGTTCCGCCCGGCCATGTGCTGCTTTTCTGGCTCGGCGTCTATCTTTCGACACGCATTCCAGCCTCCTGGCTCGCCTGTGTGCCGCCGCTCGCAAGCGTCGCGGTCGCGCTGGGCCACGACACCTTGAGCCTGCCCTTGCTCGCGCTGTATCTGCTCTGCTGGCGCTTCGGCCCCACGCCACGCTTGTATTCGACGATGTTCGTGCTGGCGCTGGCGATGGAGCTTTGGGGCACCGCGCTCGGTAATTGGGCTTGGCGCGCAACGGTACCCGGCCTCGGCTGGCCGGCGGCGAATCCGCCGCTTGCGGCGGGAGCGTTTTATTGCGCGCTCGACCTGCTTGTGCTCGGCGTTGTGCGCAAACGCAGCGCCGTGCTTCAGCCCGCGCTTGAGGCAAATCGCTGACAATTCAGAAAAACAGCATCGCAAGAAATATTCCGAGCATCAAAAAACTCAGCGCGAGTTTAATGACCGTTCCAATCAACATGCCCAGCCAAGTCGCCAAGCCGACCTTCGTTGCGCGCAGGCTATTGCGCACGGCGATCCACTCGCCCAGCATCGCGCCGAGCAAGGGCATGAAAAGCAGCCCGACCAAGCCGGAAAAAATACCTACCACGGAACCGATCGCCGCCCCGAACAAGGCCAGCGGACTTGCGCCGGCCCGCTTCGCGCCAAATAAGGCCGCGACATAATCCGTCAGCCATGCCAGCAAGGCGAGCACGCTGACGATGCCCAAGGTCCACGGGCCGATACGGGTGAAATCGTCGATCCACGCGCCCAGCACGATGCCGGCCAGGATGAACAATGTACCCGGCAAAACCGGCAACACGGTTCCAAGCAGGCCAATCACGATCAGCGTCGCACTCAGCAGCCACCACCACAATTTCGGATCGGAAAAAACATCCATCGCACATCATCCAAACGGAAATCCAAGCAAGGGCCGATTACGGCACAAATCCCCGCCAGCGCGCAATGCCGGATTGGAATCGGCGACAATAGTGGCTTGCCCGGCTAGCCCTTATGAACAGTACCGCACCTCGCCGCATCGCCCACCTCGACATGGATGCTTTCTACGCATCCGTCGAACTACTGCGCTACCCGGAACTGCGCGATCAAGCGGTCGTCATCGGCGGCGGCCGACGCCAGGCATCCGAAGACGGCGCGGACCAGCCCAAAGTCTTTGCCCGGCTGCGCGACTATACCGGCCGCGGCGTCATCACCACGGCGACCTATGCGGCGCGCAAGCTGGGCGTGCATTCCGGCATGGGTTTGATGAAAGCCGCCGCGCTCGCCCCGGACGCGATTCTGCTGCCGGCCGACTTCGATGCCTATCGGCACTACTCGCGCCTGTTCAAGGCCGCGGTCGCGCGCATCGCGCCAGAAATCGAGGACCGCGGCATCGACGAAATCTATATCGACCTCACAACGCTGCCCGGTGCCTTGCGCGAAACAGCGCAGCAGATCAAGGACGCAGTCTGCGCGGCGACCGGCTTGTCCTGCTCGATTGGCGTGAGTCCGAATAAGCTGCTTGCGAAAATCTGCTCCGATCTCGAAAAACCCGATGGACTGACCTTGCTTACTACAGCCGACATCCCCACGCGGATCTGGCCCTTGCCCGCGCGCAAGATCAACGGCATCGGCCCCAAGGCCGCCGCCAAACTGGAACAGCTCAGCATCCGCACAATCGGGGAACTCGCCGCGGCCGATCCGCAATGGCTGATCGTGCATTTCGGCCACAGTTACGGCGCCTGGCTGCATGAGGCTTCGCACGGCCGCGACGAGCGGCCTGTCGTGACCCATAGCGAGCCGAAATCAATCAGCCGCGAAACGACTTTCGAACGCGATCTGCACCCGGTGCATGACCGCGCAAAACTTTCGAGTATTTTCACTTCACTCTGCGTGCGCGTGGCCGAAGACCTTGCGCGCAAACATTATGCGGGGCGCACGATCGGCATCAAACTGCGCTACGACGATTTCCGCACCGTCACGCGCGACTACTCGCTCGAACTCCCCACGCAGGCGGCAAGCGTTATCCGCCGCGTGGCCGGCGAATGCCTCAAACGTGTGCCCTTGGATAAACGCCTGCGCCTGCTCGGCGTGCGCGTCGGCAGCCTGTCGCCCATGTATACAAACCTGAATCAGGCTGGCGAACATCCGGCTCAGCCCTATACACTGCCTTTGTTCAACGATTAATCAGATTCAATGTCTTTACGGAGCACCACATGAACCTCGAAAAGGTTGTTTTTGGTTTCTTCATCGTCCTCGCCGCGACCTTGAACTTCGGTTTTTTTGTCGGCACGATCGACAACCCCGCGCATCACAACATCGGCGAATTGTTCTTCGCGATTGCGATCAATCTGATCGCCACGGTGCTCAAATTCGGCGACCGCACCCAGGTCGGCGCGGTACACCTCGCCACCAGCCTGGTTGCGGATTTGCAGTTAATCGCGGCAGCGATGCACTGGGGCTGGGCAACGCATATCTCCAGCATTGGCATGACTGCGCAAACCACCACGACCGTCGTTTCGCTCGCCGCCGGCGCAATGCTCGCCAATGCGGTTTCGGTCGTGATCCTGATCGTCGAGACGGTGATGACACGCCGCTAGGCGATGAGGCAATGGACGAGTCGCCTCACGCTCCCATAGCGTAATCAGCGTTATTCTTTAAGCCAGCGCGCCGCGTCGAGCGCAGAGTAGGTCAGAATGCCGTCGGCGCCCGCGCGCTTGAAGGACAGGAGCGCTTCCAGCGTACAGGCGCGGCCGTCGATCCAGCCATTTTGGGCCGCGGCTTGCAGCATCGCGTATTCGCCGCTGACCTGGTAGGCGAAAGTCGGCACGCCGAGTTCCGCTTTCACGCGCCGCACGATGTCGAGATACGGCAGTCCCGGCTTGACCATGAACATATCGGCGCCTTCGGCGATATCCTGCGCAACTTCGCGGAGCGCCTCGTCCGAATTGGCCGGATCGATCTGATAGGTATATTTATTGCCCTTGCCCAAATTGGCCGCCGAACCCAATGCATCGCGGAACGGGCCGTAGAAGGCCGAGGCGAATTTGGCCGAGTACGCCAGAATTCGCGTATGAATATGCCCGCGCGCTTCGAACGCTGCGCGGATCGCGCCGATACGTCCGTCCATCATGTCCGACGGCGCAACCACATCGACCCCCGCGTCGGCATGACACAGCGCCTGTTTGACGAGCGCCGCGACCGTTTCATCGTTCATGACGTAGCGGCGCGGATCATCCACGGCGATCAGGCCGTCCTGGCCGTGAATCGTGTAAGGGTCCAAGGCGACATCGGTAATCACACCGAGTTCGGGAAAGCGCGATTTGAGCGCTCGCACAGTGCGCGGCACCAAGCCATCGGGATTCCACGCCTCGGCGGCATCTTCGCTCTTTTTCTCCTGCCCCACGACGGGGAACAAGGCGAACGCGGGCACGCCAAGCTCCACTGCCTGTTCCGCGAGTGCCAGAAGCTTATCGATCGAGACACGTTCCACGCCCGGCATCGAGGCTACCGGCTCGACGGCCCCCTGACCTTCGAGCACGAAAACGGGGTAAATCAAATCATCCGCCGACAAACGATTTTCCCGCATCAGACGGCGCGAAAAGTCGTCACGACGCATACGCCGCATGCGACTGGCAGGGAAAGGACTGTTCACTCGTGTCATGGCTTTAAATCCGGTTAGCAATGTTTAATGTTTGCAGACTGGCAAATCGTCTTTTTTGGGAACTTTGTAAAACAGGCCCACTCTGAGCGACTGGATGGTATTGCACCGTCTCCCGCTTCACCTCCCTGAGCGGGTGCCTTATGAGAGGCGTTCACCCCCGGTCTTCATCCCCTTTACCGGGGGTTTTTCTTTGTTCGTCCGCCGCGTTGCCGCCGGCGTCCGAAATCAAACCCTCCAGCCACTTGCCGACGACCCGCTCGGCCTCTTCGATACCCGATTTCTTAAGGCTGGAAAACAGTTGCGCCGTGACGTTCCCGCCCCATTGCGGCAACTCGCTCCGCAACCCCATCAAAGCGGCGGCGGCTTGTCCGCGCGAAAGCTTGTCCGACTTCGTCAGCAGGATGTGTATTGGCCGGCCGCTCGGCGCAAACCAGTCGAGCATCTGGCGGTCGAGCGGCGTCAGCGGATGCCGGCTATCCATGATGTGCACCACGCCGATTACATTGGGACGCTGCGACAGATAGCGTTCGAGCAGATCCCGCCATTGCCGCCGGATCAGTTCCGGAACATTCGCATAACCGTAACCTGGCAAATCGACGAGCGCGACCCCGCTGGGCAGCCGGAAAAAGTTGATCAACTGCGTCCGGCCCGGCGTTTTGGAGACGAAAGCGAGCCGGTTATGCCCAACCAGCGTATTGATCGCGCTCGATTTACCGGCATTCGAGCGTCCTACAAAAGCGATCTCCAGCGCATCGGAATCAGGCAGAGCCTGAGGTTTGGCGAATGAGGTCTCAAAACGAGCATGACGGAAGAGGGACATGTGCAGCGGGCGCTATCAAACGCATGGCCGGAAAGGCATGGAATGCCTTAGAATAACAGGTTTAGAGACCGACTCGTTATCTGAGGATTCTATGTTGAAGCCGATTTTGAAGGCTGTGCTACTCACTGGCTTGTTTACTGCCTTGTCTGCGACGGCCGCTGACGAATCAGCGGCAAAACTTGACATGGAGAAAGCCAAACAAACCGCCTCGACACTCTGTGTTGCCTGCCATAACGCGGATGGGAACAGCACGATTGCGCAAAACCCGAAACTCGCCAGCCAGCACCCGGAATACTTGTATAAGCAGTTGCACGATTTCAAGTCGTGGAACGGCAAACCGGCCGAACGCGTCAACCCGGTCATGGCCGGCATGGTCGCGGCGCTTGACGAAGCCGATATGCGCGCGCTGGCCGCCTACTTCTCGGAGCAGAAACTGACGCTTGACGAAGCCAAGGACCGCGCAAACGTCGTGCAAGGCCAGCATATCTGGCGCGCCGGCATTGCCGCCAAAGGCGTACCGGCCTGCGCGGGTTGCCACGGCCCTGCCGGAGCGGGCCTGCCCGCCCAGTATCCGCGTGTGCAGGGTCAGCACTTCGATTACACCGAAGCGCAGTTGAAAGCGTTCCGCGCCAACGAACGGGCCAATGATCCGAACTCGATGATGCGCGCGATCGCGCTCAGAATGACCGATGTCGAAATCAACGCCGTCGCAAGCTACATCCAGGGTCTGCGCTGATCATTGATCGGCACTGATATATTTGGATCGAAAGGGGTGGCAGCAACGCCCCTTTTTGCGTTTGATCCGCCGCCCCCGAATAAGAGCCGCCCACAAAACCCAGCGCAACGCAGTTGCAGGGTTTTGTGAGCGGCTCTAAGCTGCCAGCCTCCGCCTGGATCGCTCACGCCCAATCCGCCCGCAATACATCCGATGAAGAAAACCTCAGTCTCGCGTGCCTTGTTCGAACTTCTGAGTTCGATGCGTTTTGCGATCAGCCTGCTCACCCTGCTGGCCATCGCATCGATCATCGGCACGGTCCTGAAGCAAAACGACGCCTACAACGCCTACCTCAATCAATTCGGCCCGTTCTGGTTTCCGATCTTCGAAAAACTCGGCCTCTACGCGGTCTACAACGCCGGGTGGTTTCTGACGATCCTGGCCTTCCTCGTCGTGTCGACCTCGGTTTGCATCGTCCGGCAAATTCACCCGATGACGAAGGAAATGCGCGCATTCAAGGAACACGCGCGCGAAACCTCTCTGCGCCTGTTCAAGCATCACGCGGAATTCGAGATCGGCGATTACGCCAGCGCCGAGCAAAGCACGCGCGCCTATCTGCAACAGATCGGCTTCAGCAGCCGCGAAAACCCGCGCGAGGACGGCCTGCTCATCGCCGCCAAACGCGGCGCGTGGGGGCGCTGGGGCTACTTTCTGGCACATGGCGGACTCGTCGTTATCTGTCTCGGCGGCCTCCTCGACGGCAATCTCCCGCTCAAACTGCAAATGGCCCTGGGCGGTAAAAAGCCCACGCAAGGCAACCAGCTCATCGCGGACATTCCCGCCGCGAGCCGCCTGTCCGAAGACAACTGGAGCTATCGCGGCAACGTCTTCATTCCCGAAGGCCGCTCCTCCGACACGGCGATCCTGAACGTCGCCGACGGCATCCTCCTGCAACCGCTGCCCTTCACCATTTCGCTGCAAAAATTCCACATCGACCACTACGAAACCGGGCAGCCCAAGCGCTTTGCCAGCGATATCATCCTGACCGACAAAAAAACCGGGCAATCGCTGACGCGCACGATCGAAGTCAATAAACCTTTCGAGTACGCCGGCGTCACGCTCTACCAGGCCAGCTTCGACGATGGCGGCAGCAAGCTTTCGCTGCGCGCCTGGCCGCTCGCGGGCGGTGCGCCGGAGGACATCGAGGGCGCGATCGGCGAGCAGCGCCCGCTCAAAGGCTACACCGTCGAGTACACCGCTTTCCGCCCTTTCAATGTCGAGAATATCGCGGAGCCCCCAGCCGACTCCCAAAGCGCGCTGACCCAGTTCGAGGCACACCTCGGCAGCGCGGCAAAACGCACCGAACACAAGGATTTCCGCAATCTCGGTCCGAGTCTCACCTACAAACTGCGTGACTCGGCCGGCCAGGCACGCGAATTCCTCAATTACATGCTGCCGATGGAACAAGACGGGCGCTGGTTTTTAATGGCCGGAATGCGTGAATCGCAGGCGGAAGGTTTCCGTTTCATGCGCATCCCCGTCGATGACGCAGGCCGCGTGGACAGCTTTTTTGCGATCCGCACGATTCTGCTCGACCCCAAGCAACATGAGCGGCTCGCCCAGCGCTTTGCCAAAGCCGTCGCACAGGTGGATCAAGCGGCGAACCCATCGGCGGACATGCAAGCGAAACTCAAGGAAACCGGACTGCGCACGCTCCAGCTTTTCTCCCTGCGCGGCTTCGAATCCCTCGGCGCGTTCATCGATAAAAGCATTCCGGAAAAAGAACGTGAACAGGTTGCCGGAAACTTCATTCAGATCCTCAAAAGCATCGTCTGGCAAGCCTGGATGGTGGCGCGCGAGGAGCAGAAGCTTCCCGCGCTGGAGCCAACACCCCAGCACAACGCTTTCATCGGCGACGTGCTGAACTCGGTCAGCGACAGCTTTCATTACGCGGCGCCGGTTTATCTTCAACTAAGTCAGTTCGAGGAAATCCAGGCTTCCGTGCTGCAAGCGACCCGCTCGCCGGGCAAGAAATGGGTTTACCTCGGCTCGCTCCTGCTCGTTCTCGGCGTATTCGCGATGCTTTACGTTCGGGAACGGCGTATCTTCGTTCTGATCAAACGAGACGGAAAAGCACTCTTCGCCCTAAGTTCCAACCGGGTATCGCTGGATGTCGAGCGTGAATTCGCCCAACACCGCGATGCCCTGCGGCAGGCGCTCAACACGCCCGCCGCCGATTCCATGAAGACCGCACCATGACCGAACTGACTCGCGCCCCCACCGCGCCCGCCGAACTGCTGCGCCGGCTCGGCCTCATCGACTGGCTTTACGCGCTCGCCCTCGTCGCCGGCGCGGGCTACGCCCTGATGCATTTCTGCGGCTTCATGGACGCCTACGAAAAAAGCTTTCTCGTGCTCGCCGTGCCGCTCTTTTCCTGGCTCGGCTGGCGCTGGAGCGGCCTGCGCAATATGCTGATCGCCGCCGCGATTGCCGCATTCGCCTCGATCACGCTCTATGCGCAGGATCTCGGGCGCGCCGAGAAAGTTTTTCTCCTCAAGTATTTCCTCTCAAGCCAGACCGCGATCATGTGGATGAGCGCGCTGGTTTTCTTCGCCACCGGCGCTTACTGGCTTGGCGTCGTCGCGCGTGCTCAATTCGCCTCGCGGCTGGGCAGTGCCCTGACCTGGAGCGCCGCCGGCGCGGGCCTGACCGGCCTGTTGGTGCGCTGGTATGAGTCCTACCTCATCAGCCCGGACGTCGGGCACATCCCAGTCGCCAACCTCTACGAAGTTTTCGTGTTGTTCACCGTGTTGACCGCGCTGATCTATCTCTCATACGAACGCCGTTACGCAACACGCCAGCTCGGCCCCTTCGTTCTGCTCGTCATTTCGGCCGCGGTCGGTTTCCTGCTTTGGTACAGCTTCACGCGCAACGCGCAAGACATCCAACCGCTGATTCCCGCGCTGCAATCGTACTGGATGAAAATCCACGTTCCGGCGAACTTCATCGGCTACGGCGCCTTCGCGGTTGCCGCGATGGTTGCCGTCGCCTGGCTGTGCGCCGAGCGCGGCATCCTGAAAGCCCATATCCCCCCGCTCGAAGTACTCGACGATGTGATGTATCGCGCCATCGGCATCGGCTTTGCGTTCTTCACCGTCGCCACGATTCTCGGCGCGCTGTGGGCCGCGGAAGCCTGGGGCACTTACTGGCAATGGGACCCGAAAGAAACCTGGGCGCTGATCGTCTGGCTCAACTATGCGGCTTGGCTGCATATGCGGCTGACCAAGGGTCTGCGCGGTGCCGTGCTGGCCTGGTGGGCGCTGATTGGCCTAGTCGTGACCAGCTTCGCCTTCCTCGGCGTCAACATGGTGCTTTCCGGCCTGCACTCCTACGGTTCGCTGTGAGGCAATCATGAGTGGCGTTCGCGTTCGATCGATGCTGGCGCTTGCGGCGCTCCTGATCGCAACAGGCGCCGCCGCCCAGGTTTACCGCTGGACCGACGCCCACGGCAGGACGGTTTATGGCGACAAGCCGCCTCCGGGCGTCAACGCGCAGAAGGTGGAAAACAGTGTCAGTGTCGTGCCAGGGCTCAACATTGACCCTGCGGTAACGCAAGCGCCAAGAACAACGCCACCGACCGCCGTGGAAACGCGCCCCGCAGCGCCGGGCAACACGTCGGAAGAAAGCCGCGCCGAGCGCCGCGCCAGGATGATCGCGCGCTGCAAGGCGAATCGCGGCGTCGACTGCGAGGACCGGATCGACGCCTTACTCGACGGCCCCATCCCCGACGCCCAAGGAACCTACCCGATTTGGGGCTGGCGCTATCACCGGCCGGTGCCACCCATCGCCCCCAAGCCCAGACCGGAAGAACCCAAGCGACGCGAACCGCTTGCCGCACCCATGCCGGGCACGGTGCCGAGAACCAGACCGGCTCCACAGCCCTAGCCTCTTCCCGCTAAGCCCCGACCCCTGTACAAATCATGGAAGCATTTCTGGTATCGGCCGGAGTCGTCGCCCTCGGCGAAATCGGCGACAAAACTCAGCTCCTCGCATTGCTCCTCGCCGCGCGCTTCCGCAAACCGGTCCCGATCGTCCTCGGCATTCTCTGCGCCACGCTCGCGAACCACCTGCTCGCCGGCGCGCTTGGAACGTGGATCACCACCTTGCTCGGCCCGCAAGTCCTGCGCTGGGTCGTTGGCCTGGGTTTCATCGGCATGGCCGCATGGATCATGATTCCCGACAAGGTCGACGAGGACACGGCGCTGCCCGCCCGCTTCGGTGCCTTCGGCGCGACGGTGATCGCTTTCTTTCTCGCCGAAATGGGCGACAAAACGCAGATTGCAACCGTCGCACTCGCCGCGCGCTTCGACAATCTCTTCGCCGTCGTGGCCGGCACGACACTTGGCATGCTGATTGCCGACGTGCCCGTCGTATTCCTCGGCGACCAAGCCGCGAAAAAAATCCCGATGAAACTCGTGCACGCCCTTGCCGCGCTGATATTCGCGGCGCTTGGCGTGTTGGCTTTATTCAATGTCGGACAGGTGTTTTAACCACGGCAAGCGCGTAACAGAGAATCAGCGGGAATCACCCTTCAAAGGCACATAACCGGCTTCCACGATCAATTGCTGTCCTTCGTCACTGAGGAACCAGTCGTGCAGTTTCCGAGCATTTTCGGAAAGCGGGCGGGCGTTCACCATGTAAATGTTGTCCGTAAACGGATAGCCGCCGTTACGAATGTTTTCCACCGTGGGCGCAATATTGTCGATGGACAGAAGGCGGATGCCGGGGATTGGGTACATCACCATGGCATAAAAGCGGAACGAGTAGCCGATCGCGTGATCCAGATTGCGGTAGTCGGCGACCTTACGGATGATTGCCCATTGATTCATGGTATTCAGCTTTGAGCGGTTCGCGCATCGACGTCCCGTCCATGACCCGCAGCATGGCCGTCTGGCTGCCCGATCCCGCGTTGCGCTGGAACGCCATGATCTTTCCCGGCGCTCCGCCCACTTCCCGCCAGTCCTTGATTTTGCCGCTGTAAATGTCGCGGATTTGCGCGGCGCTCAGGTTTGTCACCGGGTTCTGTTCGTTGACCAGGAGCACGAAGGCTTCCCTGGCGATCGGCGTGAGGGTGTAGGCAACGCCTTTTTCGGCGGCTTCTTTTACCTGCTCGTCGGAGGGCGCCAGGGTAAAAATGATTTCCGCCCGCCCGTCGAGCAGCGCCTTGTACGCGGCGGGCGTCGTCTCACTGAAACCCACGGCTTTTTTGCGCAAGTTTTCACTGTCCTGCGCTTCGCCTACCCGATAGATGGCCTTCGCTGCTGCGGCATAAATCGGAATCAGCGCGACGGCGCCATCCAGTTTCGGGTAGTCCTGGTCGATTTGCAGCGATGGCGGTTTTTTTGGAGAAACCAGTTTAGAGTTCCCGTCGAAGGGGCCGTAGTCACGTCTCAATGAATAAGCATCGTTGCTCGGCTCGGGGTAGTTCGGGTCCGGATGCAGGACGCTCCGATACTGCGTGTAGCCCTGCACCGTGGCAACGGAAGCCAGAATCAAAATGAGCCCCAGCGCGTAAAGCCCCTTTTTATTTTCCCGTGTCGCAAGGCGTTTGCTGCGCCATGTTCCAACGGCAAAACACACGATGAAAAACAGACTGCCCGCAATGGTCAAAGCAGGAAGAAACCAGTATGTCCTCGAAATCGCCCAAAAGTAAAAAGCGAAAGAAGGCAAAAAAACGAGCAGTCCGAAGTTGCCGTAACTATGTTTTGAAAAATCGCCTCCGTTAACCGAAGCCATGAATAGCCATACGACGAGTGTGCAGAGGATGGGCGCAAGGAATGGCCCATAGCGCGACAGGAAGGTATCCGGCAGTACGGTGTCTTTCCCAAATTTGTAGATAACGTGTCCCAGCACGAGCAAGGGAAAGATGCCCAAGGGCAGAACCCAGGGGTTTGCGGTTGCCATTCGCAACAAAATCAAAGAGCCGTTCAAGTATATCGGCCACGAAATGAACGTCGCCAGGGAGGTGGAAGTCCAGTATTTTTTCAGGTCCATCTGAAGCGGGCCGCCGGGTTTCAATTGGGCCGGCAGGCTATCACAGCGTGGCCGCGAGTTCCGCCCCCTGCTTGATCGCGCGCTTCGCATCGAGTTCGGCCGCCACATCGGCGCCGCCGATCACATGCGCGGTTTTGCCGAGCGCCGCCAACTCATCGGCAAGATTGCGCAGCGATTCCTGGCCCGCGCAAATCACGATGTTGTCGACGGCGAGCAGCCTCTCTTCGCCGTCGACGCGGATATGCAAGCCCGCATCGTCGATCTTCAGATACTCGACGCCGCTGAACATTTCGACCTGTTTCGCCTTGAGCGCCGCGCGGTGAATCCAGCCCGTCGTCTTACCGAGCCGCATGCCCATCTTTTCCGGTTTGCGCTGGAGCATGACGACCCGGCGCCGCGCGGCTTCCGGCTGCGGCTCCGTCAGCGCGCCCGGCGTCGCATAACCCTTGTCCACACCCCATTCGCGCAGCCAGGCATCGAGATCGAGCGCCAGCGAATCGCCCGCATGCGTCAGGAATTCGGCAATATCGAAACCGATGCCACCGGCACCGATGATCGCCACCCGCTCGCCGACGGGTTTGCGCTTGCGCAGCACGTCGATATACGTCAGCACCGTGGGATGTTCGATTCCGGGAATATCCAGTTTGCGCGGCACAACGCCCGTTGCGATCACGATTTCATCGTAGCCCGCAAGGCTCTTGGCATCCGCGCGCACGCCGAGTTTCAACTCGACCTTCGCCAGTTCAAGCTGACGCCGGAAATAGCGGATCGTCTCGTTGAATTCTTCTTTGCCCGGCACTTGTCTGGCGATGTTGAGTTGGCCGCCGAGCGCATTCTCCGCCTCGAACAAGGTGACGGCCAAACCGCGCTGGGCCGCATACATGGCCGTCGCCATGCCCGCCGGACCGGCGCCCACGACGGCCAGCGATTTACGCTGTGCCGCCGGTGCGAATATCAGCTCCGTTTCGCGTCCGGCCTGCGGGTTGACGAGGCAAGACGCGATTTTTTGCTCGAAGATGTGGTCGAGACAGGCTTGGTTGCAGGCGATGCAGGTATTGATTTCATCCGCGCGCCCGGCTGCCGCCTTGGCCACGAAATACGGATCGGCGAGGAAAGGCCGCGCCATCGAAACCATGTCGGCGCAGCCTTCGGCCAACACTTGCTCAGCCACTTCGGGCATGTTGATCCGGTTCGTCGTAATCAGCGGAATCCGCACCGCTTTGGCGTTGCGCAAACGTTTCGTCACCCAGGCGAAAGCCGCGCGCGGCACGCTCGCCGCAATCGTCGGAACCCGCGCTTCATGCCAGCCGATGCCTGTGTTAATCAGCGTCGCGCCCGCATCCTCGACGGCTTGCGCAAGCTCGACGACCTCATTCCAGCTACTGCCGCCTTCAACCAGATCGAGCATCGAAAGCCGGAAAATGATGATGAAGTCCGGCCCGACAGCTTCGCGCACGCGCTTGACGACCTCGACCGGAAAACGGATACGCTTGCGAAACGTGCTGCCCCAGGCATCTTCGCGCTGGTTCGTGCGGGCCGCGATGAATTCGTTGAGCAAGTAGCCCTCGCTCCCCATGATCTCCACGCCGTCGTAACCCGCGCGGCGCGCAAGCGTGGCACAGTTCGCGAAATCGCCGATCTGCTTGGCGATACCGCGCTCAGTCAGCTCCCAGGGTTTGAAACGGTTGATCGGCGCCTGTAGCTTGGAAGGCGCAACGGCAAGCGGGTGGTAAGCATAGCGGCCGGCATGCAGAATCTGCATCACGATTTTGCCGCCGGCCTCATGCACGGCTTCGGTTATGTGACGGTGATGACCCACCTGCCAAGGCCAGGAAAGCTGCGTGCCGCTCGGAAAACCACGGCCCGCGAGATTCGGCGCAATTCCGCCGGTGACGATCAAACCGGCCTCGCCGCGCGCGCGCTCCGCGTAGAACCGCGCCACCCTTTCCGCACCGCCCGATGCCTCTTCCAGGCCGGTGTGCATCGACCCCATCAGGACCCGGTTGCGCAAGCTTGTAAAACCAAGATCGAGGGGCGCAAGCAAATTCGGATAAGCGCTCGGCGTCATGCGGGAGTCTCCTTAAATTGCCAAGTGAATCGACAGCGATTTAACCATACTGACAAGTATGGAAAAAGGTCCCTCTCGGCCCTGGCCGGATATGTGCCGACAAAGAACGCTTGCGACACCGCCGCAGTCGACCATGATGTAAGAACGCAGCTCGGGAAATCGGGGGATCTCATGACGACCAGGACAGCAATACCCGCCGCTACCGAGCGGCGCTTCATCAGCCAGCTCACGCGCCGGGCCTACGCCATCGTGCTCGCGGGGGGGCGTGGAAGCCGGCTCAAGCAGCTCACCGATTGGCGCGCCAAACCCGCTGTTCCATTCGGCGGCAAATTCCGCATCGTCGATTTCACCTTGTCGAATTGCGTCAATTCCGGCATTCGCCGCATCGGGGTTGCAACGCAATACAAAGCCCAAAGCCTGATCCGGCATTTGCAGCGCGCCTGGAGTTTTCTCGATGGCCGCTTCGACGAGTTCATCGAAATCATGCCGGCCCAGCAGAACGTCGACGAAACACATTGGTACCAAGGCACGGCCGACGCCGTGTTTCAAAACCTCGATGTGATCCGGCGCGCCGAGCCCGGCTACATCCTGGTGCTTTCGGGCGACCATGTTTACAAAATGGACTACGGCCGCATGCTCGCCGCGCATGCCGCAAGCCAGGCCGATCTCACGATAGGCTGCATCGAAGTTCCGCTCGCGGCGGCCAAAGACTTCGGCGTAATGGAAATCGACCAGGACAAACGCATCGTCGCCTTCACTGAGAAACCGGAACATCCGGCACCGCTTCCCGATCAGCCCGGTTTTGCGCTGGCGAGCATGGGTATTTACGTCTTCAATGCCGCGTTTCTTTTCGAACAGCTTGTGCGCGATTCGGGTGAAAGCAAATCCGCCCACGATTTTGGCAAGAACATTATCCCCCACTGCATGAAGCGTTACCGCGTCCATGCCCATAGCTTCAAGGAAAGCTGCGTCGGCGAGCCCGACAAGCCGTGCTACTGGCGCGACGTCGGCACGCTCGATGCCTATTGGGAAGCGAATATGGATCTGACCAAGGTGACGCCGGAACTCAATGTGTATGACGAGGAATGGCCGATCTGGACCTGGCAGGAACAACTCCCGCCCGCGAAATTCGTCTTTGACGCCGATGCGCGCCGCGGCCTCGCTGTCGACTCCCTGGTCGCGGGAGGCTGCATCATCTCCGGCGCGGAAATCCGGCGCTCAATGCTGTTTTCCGAAGTACGCATTCACAGTTACGCTAAGATTAGCGATTCTGTGATTTTGCCCGAAGTGGAAATCGGCCAGGGCGCGATTTTGCGGCGTTGCGTAATCGACAAACGGTGCAAAATTCCCGCCCAACTCCAGATCGGCGTCAACACAGAAGAAGATCGAAAGCGGTTTTATATAAGCGAGCACGGCGTCACACTGGTCACACCGGATATGTTGGGGCAGCAAGTGCATTTCATTCGATGAATGAGGCTTGTCTGAGTCCTCCTCTGAAGCTGCGGGCAAGCGTCGTTTACAAAACCTCCGCAACGACTCAGAGCCAAGGTCGACCGTGCGCCACGAGAGATCTGCACAAGAGGAGTTCGTTATGGGGCAAACCCAAACCCGTTTCATCAGTCAACTCACCCGCAGCACTTATGCCATTGTCCTGGCAGGAGGGCGGGGAAGCCGCCTCAAGCAATTAACCGACTGGCGCGCCAAGCCGGCCGTTCCGTTTGCCGGGAAATTCCGCATTGTCGATTTCACCTTGTCGAATTGCGTCAATTCCGGCATTCGGAAAATCGGCGTGGCGACGCAATACAAGGCGCAGAGTCTGATTCGCCATTTGCAGCGCGGATGGAGCTTTCTCGACGGGCGTTTCGACGAATTCGTCGACATCATGCCCGCACAGCAGAACATTGATGAAGAACGTTGGTACCGCGGCACCGCCGATGCGGTCCACCAGAACCTCGATGCAATCCGGCAATCGAGCGCCACACATGTGTTAGTGCTCGCAGGCGACCATATTTACAAAATGGACTACGGCCGCATGCTTGCCGAACACGCCGATCGCGGCGCTGATTTGAGCGTTGCATGCATGGATGTGCCGATCAAAGATGCCTCGGCGTTCGGCGTCATGGCCGTCGACGAACAATCCCGGATCACCGCTTTCCAGGAAAAGCCCGCGAATCCATCACCGATGCCGGGAGACCCGACCCGGGCGCTCGCCAGCATGGGCATCTACGTTTTCACCGCGGAGTTTCTCTACGATCAGCTCATGCGCGACGAAGCCAGCCCCAGTTCCAGTCACGACTTCGGCAAGGACATCATCCCCCACTGCGTCGGGCGGCATCGCGTGTTCGCCCACAATTTCGCGGACAGCCATATTGGAGAAGAGGGCAAACTGCCTTACTGGCGCGACGTCGGCACCATCGACGCCTATTGGGAAGCCAACCTCGACCTCACCCATGTGATCCCCGATCTGAACCTCTACAACAAGGATTGGCCGATCTGGACGGCGCAAGAACAACTGCCGCCGGCAAAATTCGTGTTCGACGACGACGACCGTCGCGGCATGGCGGTGGACTCCATGCTCTCGGGCGGATGCATTATCAGCGGCGCAACCGTGCGGCGTTCGTTGCTCTTCCACCGCGTCCAGATTCATAGTTACAGCAAAGTCGAAGATTCGGTTCTGCTGCCGGGCGTCGATGTGGGCCGCGATTGCGTGCTCAAAAAAGTCATCGTCGACGAAGGCTGCAAGATCCCGCCCGGAATGGAAATCGGGCTCGATCCCAAGAAAGACGCCGAACGCTTCCACGTCACCGAAAATGGCGTCACCCTGGTGACCGCCGACATGCTCGGACAGGATACTCGCAGCACATGATGGCCAGCAAAACCAAGCTCTCTTCTTTACGCATCCTTTTTGCCACGTCGGAAATCGCCCCCTGGGTTAAAACAGGGGGGCTGGGAGATGTCGCAAGCGCCCTGCCGCCTGCGCTCGCGCAGGCGGGCTGTGACGTAAAAGTGCTCACCCCCGCCTACCCAGCCATTCGATCCGCCTTTCCCAAGGCCATGCCCTGGCTGGAAGTGCCCGTCCTGGCTCCGCAACTTCCCTCCGCCCGCCTGCTGCGCGCGGGGGAGCTCGCCAAAGGTGCCGAACTGATTCTGCTCGACTGCCCGGCAATGTATGAGCGCCACGGCAACCCCTACGCCGACAGTCACGGCCACGCATGGAGCGACAACAGTCTGCGCTTCGGCCTGCTTTCGCGCGTCGCGCACTGGCTCAGCGGACCGGGCCAGATTCCCGACTGGCAACCCGACATCCTGCATTGCAACGACTGGCACACCGCGCTTGCCCCCGCTTTTCGCGCACTCCTCGGTGGCGGAGCGCCAACCGTCATAACCGTGCACAACCTCGCGTTTACCGGCTTATTCGCTTACGACGCGCTGCATGCGCTGGGGCTTCCGGCTCACTCCTTCCGCTATGACGGCGTCGAGTTCCACGGCCAGCTTTCATTCCTGAAAAGCGGGCTCCAGTTTGCGGACCAGATTACGACCGTCAGCCCAACCTACGCGCAAGAAATTCAAACGCCGGAATTCGGTTGTGGCCTGGAAGGGCTGCTGCACTTTCGCGCCAACGCTTTGACCGGCATCCTGAATGGGATCGACGAAACGGTTTGGGATCCATCGCTCGATACGCACGTACCCTTACCCTACTCGGTCGATGCCCTGGAGGGTAAGGCGAGTAACAAAGCCGCGCTGCAAAAACGCCTGGGCTTCGAGATCAATCCGGATGTGCCTCTGCTCGGCATGGTCAGCCGGCTCACGCACCAGAAAGGCTCCGATCTGATCCTCGAAACCGCCGATCGGCTGATTGCCGAAGGCTGTCAGCTGGCCATTCTCGGCACGGGCGAGCGCCGTCTGGAAAAAGCGTTTTCGGATCTTACGCACCGTCATGCACATAAATGCATGGTCTTGATCGGTTACGACGAAGCGCTCGCGCATCAAATCGAAGCCGGGGCTGACATTTTCCTCATGCCATCGCTGTTCGAGCCTTGCGGCCTGAACCAGATGTACAGCCTGCGCTATGGCACGCCGCCGGTTGTGCGGCGCACCGGCGGGCTTGCCGACACCGTGGTTAACCTCAGCCCAGATACGCTCGCCGATGGCAGCGCGAACGGTTTCGTATTCGACGCACCCGACGCGGCTAGCCTGCTCGATGCAGTCCAGCGCGCCGTCGCGGCCTATCGCAATCCCACAATCTGGCGACAACTGCAACGTCACGGGATGGAAACCCACTTTGGCTGGAATAACGCGGCGGAACGCTATATATCGGTCTACCAACGCGCATTGAAAAACTGAGTCAAACACAAACCCCGCCACTCATGGTGGGGCTTGTGTTCGATGTGTGGTCATTCTGCGCGTAGTCGCAGAATCCATTTTTCCTCCGCTAGTGGATTCTGCGTCCTGCGACTTCGCGCAGAGATAACCGCAAATTAAGCGCACGCATCTCCTCCCCCGGGAAAGCCAGCCAACAGGCTATAATTTGTCATTTTTCTCAGTCGCTTATGTTGGTTTTCCGCGGCCTTCCCGATCGGGCGGAGGTGTCTTCGGTGCTGACCATCGGCAATTTCGATGGCGTACACCGTGGTCACCAAGCGCTCCTCCAACTCCTCGTGCGCGAAGCGCGCGAGCGGGCGTTGCCGGCTACGGTGCTGACTTTCGAGCCGCATCCACGCGAATTCTTCGCTCCCGAATCGGCGCCGCCACGGCTTTCGCGCCTGCGTGAAAAGCTCGAATTGATGGCCGAAGCGGGCGTCGATCGCGTCTATATCCTGCGCTTCGATGCGCAGTTCGCGGCGCTTGAGGCGCAGCAATTCATCGAACGAATTCTCGTGCGCAGCCTCGGCGTGCGCCATCTGCTGATCGGCGACGATTTCTGCTTCGGGCGCGGCCGCGCAGGCAATTTCGATTTGTTGCGGCAAGCCGGCGAAACCTGGGGCTTCGGCGTCGAAGCGATGCCGACGCTCGATTTCGCAGGTGAGCGCGTGTCCAGCTCGGCCGTGCGCGAAGCGCTGATCGCCGGTGACATCGAACACGCCGAGCGCCTGATCGGCCGGCCCTATACGATGAGCGGCCGCGTGATCCACGGCAATAAACTTGGCCGAACCCTTGGGTTTCCGACCGCGAACGTTCAAATCAAACGCAACCGCGCGGCGCTCGCAGGCATTTTCACCGTGACGGTCGGCGGCATTGGCGCAACCCCCTGGCCTGGCGTAGCCAGCTTGGGCGTGCGGCCGACTGTGACAAAGAACGGTGTAGCGCAGCTTGAGGTCTACTTGTTCGGCTTCAGCGGCGAAATCTATGGCCGCCATGTCCAGGTCCATTTCCTGCATAAGCAGCGCGACGAGGAAAAATTCGCTTCGCTCGAAGCGCTGAAAATTGCCATCGACCGCGACTGCGAAGTGGCGAAAGAAATCCTGGCCCAACACCGAATTCCGGTGCCGGCGCTCTGAATTCCGAGACGCCGGCATCTTTGGAATCTGTTCAGAATCGTTCGCGTGGCATGTGCCACGTGCAGTATTCGACCGAATTCAGCGAGTAAACACCGATATGTCCGACTATCGAAAAACCATGAATCTCCCCGACACCCCGTTCCCGATGCGCGGCGATCTGCCCAAGCGCGAACCGGGCTGGGTGGCGGACTGGCAGCAACGCAAGCTCTATCAAAAAATCCGCAAGGCCAGCGCGGGCCGGCCGAAATTCGTGCTGCACGACGGCCCGCCCTATGCCAACGGCAATCTGCATTTGGGCCATGCGCTCAACAAGATCCTCAAAGACATCATCGTGCGTTCGAAAACGCTCGCGGGTTTCGACGCGCCTTATGTGCCGGGCTGGGACTGCCACGGCCTGCCGATCGAACACAAAATCGAAGTCACGCACGGCAAGAATCTGCCCGCCGACAAGGTGCGCGAACTCTGCCGCGTCTACGCAGCGGAACAGGTCGAGATTCAGAAGCAGGAATTCATCCGCCTCGGCGTACTCGGCGACTGGGACAACCCGTATCTGACGATGGCGCCCGGCAACGAAGCAGGCGAAATCCGCGCGCTCGCCGAAATCGTCCGCCAGGGCTATGTCTTCAAGGGACTCAAGCCGGTCAACTGGTGTTTCGACTGCGGCTCGGCGCTGGCCGAAGCGGAAGTCGAATACGCCGACAAGCAATCGCCGACGATCGATGTCGCGTTCCAAATCTCGGACGCGCATGTCGAACCGCTGGCGCGGGCCTTCCACCTTGCCGAGCTGACGAAACCCGCCTATGCCGTAATCTGGACGACGACGCCCTGGACGATTCCCGCCAACCAGGCACTCAACCTGCATCCGGAATTCGAATATGCGCTCGTCGATACCGGCCCGCGCCTGCTCGTGCTCGCGAAAGATCTCGTCGCCGATAGCCTGGAGCGTTTCGGGCTCGACGGAACAGTCATCGCAACAGCCAAGGGCCAGGCGCTCGACAAGCTCGAATTCCGCCATCCGTTCTATGATCGCGTCTCACCCGTTTATCTGGCCGATTATGTTGGGCTCGACGCCGGCACTGGCGTGGTCCATTCCGCACCGGCGCATGGCGCGGACGACTTCACTTCCTGGCTTACCTACGGCCGGCGTAACGACGAAATCCTTTCCCTCGTCAAAAGCGATGGGGTTTACGTCGACGAGCTGCCCTTCTTCGGTGGCCAGTCAATCTGGAAAGCCAACGGCCCGATCGTCGAAAAACTCCACGAAGTCGGCGCCCTGCTCTCGCACGGCAGAATCACACACAGCTACATGCACTGCTGGCGCCACCGGACGCCGGTCATCTACCGCGCCGCGACACAGTGGTTCATTGGCATGGACAAGCCGCCCACGGATGGCAAAACCCTGCGCGAAAAAGCGCTTGGCAGCGTCGAGGCGACCGCGTTCTACCCGGCCTGGGGCAAACCGCGCCTGCATGCGATGATCGCCGGCCGGCCCGACTGGTGCATCTCGCGCCAGCGCAACTGGGGCGTGCCGATCCCGTTCTTCCTGCACAAAGAAACTGGCGAACTGCATCCGCGCACCGTCGAACTGATGGAACAGGTTGCCCAGCGCATCGAAAAAGCCGGCATCGAAGCCTGGTTCAAGCTCGATGCGGCGGAACTGCTCGGCGAGGAAGCCGCGCAGTACGAAAAGATCAACGACACGCTCGACGTCTGGTTCGATTCCGGCACCACGCACTGGCATGTGCTGCGCGGCTCGCACAACGATGGCCATGCGCACGGCCCGCGCGCCGACCTCTACCTCGAAGGCTCGGACCAGCACCGCGGCTGGTTCCACTCCTCGCTGCTGACGGGCGCCGCGATCGACGGCCATGCGCCCTACAAAGCGCTGCTGACGCACGGTTTCACGGTCGACCAGCACGGCCGCAAGATGAGTAAATCACTCGGTAACACGATCCTGCCACAGGAAGTCAGCGAGAAAATGGGCGCGGAAATCCTGCGCCTGTGGGTTGCCGCGACCGATTATTCGGGCGAGCTGGCGATGTCGAAGGAAATTCTCGACCGCGTTGTCGAAACCTACCGCCGCATCCGCAACACGCTGCGCTTCCTTCTCGCCAATACGGCCGATTTCGATATCGGGAAAGACGCCGCGCCGCTCGAACAATGGCTCGACATCGATCGCTACGCGCTCGCCCTGACGCGCCAGATGGCGGCGCAGGCCGAAGCCGATTATGCGAAGTTCGAGTTCCATCGCGTCATGCAGGCGCTGCAGATTTTCTGCTCCGAAGACCTCGGCGCGTTCTATCTCGACATCCTCAAAGACCGGCTGTATACGACGCAGGCCGATTCAAGCGCCCGCCGCGCCGCACAGACCGCGCTCTGGCACATCACACAGACGCTCGTCATGCTGATGGCCCCGGTGCTTTCCTTCACCGCGGAGGAAATCTGGTCCGTGCTGCACAGGAAAAACCCGGAAGAATCGGTCATGCTGCATACGTTTCACGCGCTGCCCGCGCAGGAAGGCGAACCCGGCATGCTCGCGCGCTGGGCCACGATTCGCGCGCTACGCAGCGAAGTGGCGAAAGCCGTCGAAAGCGTGCGGACCGAAGGCAAGATCGGCTCCTCGCTGCAGGCGGAAGTCGAAATCCGCGCCGCCAGTGACCGCTACGACACGCTGGCCTCGCTCGCGGACGATTTGAAGCTCGTGCTCATCACCTCGGCGGCAAGCCTGCGCAAGGTCGACAGCGAAGCCGAAGAAACCATTATCGTCACGCCGAGCACGCATCAAAAATGCGAACGCTGCTGGCATTGGCGCGCCGATGTCGGCATCAATCCGACGCACCCAACGCTTTGCGCGCGCTGCGATCAGAATTTGCATGGCAGCGGCGAGGTCAGAACCCATGCCTAAACGGTTTTGGGGCTGGCTCGGCCTATCCGGCTTGGTGATCGTGCTCGATCAGATCACCAAGCTGGCGGTATTGAGAAATCTGCACTACGGCGAAGCGATTCCGTATACCGATTTTTTCCAGCTCGTTCTGGTTTACAACCCCGGTGCGGCGTTCAGCTTTCTCGCCAACCAGCCTGGCTGGCAGAAATGGTTTTTCATCATGCTCGCATTGGTGATTTCGGTCTGGCTGATCGGCTTGATGAAGCGACACGCCAACGAGTGGCTACAGCCGCTGGCGTTCTCGCTAATCGTCGGCGGCGCGCTCGGCAATGTGATCGACCGCTGGCGGTACGGCGCGGTCGTCGATTTTCTGTATTTCCATATCGGCGAACATGGCTGGCCGGCTTTCAATCTCGCCGATTCGGCGATCACGCTCGGCGTCGTTTTAATGGTCATCGCCCAATTGCGCGAGCTGCGCGGCACCAAGGAATCGCATTCATGAGCAACACTATTCAGGCCGATAGCCTCGTAACCTTGAACTACCGCATCACCCAGAGCGGCGGTGCGACGCTGATTTCGACCTTCGAATCCACGCCGGCAACATTACAGCTCGGCAGCGGCGAACTCACGCGCGGATTGGAAAATTGCTTACTCGGCCTCAGCGCCGGCGAATACCGCGCATTTGAGCTTGCCGAAAACGTCGCGTTCGGGCCGCGGCATACGGCGCTCGTCGAGCGGATTCCACGCGCGGCCCTGCCGGCAAACGATACCGAACTCGAAGCGGGGCAGGTTCTGGCTTTCACCGCTCCCGACGGAAACCGTTTCTCGGGTCAGGTGCTCGAAGTAGAGGCCGATTCGATTCGGCTCGACTTCAATCACCCGCTGGCCGGGCGGGCGGTGTGTTTTGAGGTAGAGGTTATCGGCATCAACTGAGAACCCGTTCTAAGGTCCAAAATGGAAATCCTCCTTGCCAATCCGCGCGGTTTTTGTGCCGGCGTCGAACGCGCAATCCTGATCGTCGAACGCGCGCTCGAACTTTTCGGCGCGCCGATCTACGTCCGCCACGAAGTTGTGCACAACAAGTTCGTCGTCGACGGTCTGCGCGATAAAGGCGCGATTTTCGTCGAGGAGTTGGACGAGGTTCCGGCCGGCGGTACGGTCATTTTTTCCGCTCACGGCGTTGCACAAGCGGTGCGCGCCGAGGCGGAACGACGCGGCCTCAAGGTTTTCGACGCCACCTGTCCCCTGGTCACCAAAGTCCATATCGAAGTGCAGCGGATGCGCACTGCGGGGCGCGAAATCGTCATGATCGGCCACAAAGGCCACCCGGAAGTCGAGGGCACGATGGGACAAAGCACGGGCGGCATGTACCTCGTCGAAACCGTTCAAGACGTCAATGCGCTTGCGGTCACCAACCCCGAGCAGCTTGCTTATGTCACGCAAACCACGCTCTCGGTCGACGATGCCCAGGCTATCGTCGATGCATTGAAAGCCCGCTTCCCCGAAATCGTCGGCCCTAAACGTGACGACATTTGCTACGCCACGCAAAACCGGCAAGATGCGATCAAATTCATGGCGCCGCAAGTCGATGCGGTGTTCGTCGTCGGCTCGAAAAACAGCTCGAACTCGAATCGGCTGCGTGAAGTCGCGGCACTACGTGGCACACCGGCCTGGCTGATCGATAACGCCGCAGCAATCGATCCCGCCTGGATCGCTGGGCATAAACGGATCGGCATATCGGCGGGCGCCTCGGCCCCGGAAGTGCTCGTCAACGAAGTCGTTGCCCGCTTGCGCGAGCTTGGTGTCTCCAGTGTGCAGACGCTGGACGGCGTAAACGAAAACATCGCTTTCCCCTTGCCAGCGGAATTACGCTCTTCCGTGTAAAAATACCGCCTCAATACACATCACCCCCTGAAATTTTTCCGCGACATCCACCTTGAATGTCGGCTACAACGTGTCATCCGAGTCGGAAAAACGACGCTCGGACGCCGTGGTAGCCCAGATCGCACGCGGCATCTCGTGCGATTGCTCTGTGTCGATTAATCCCTCTCTCGGCTGAAATCCGCCTAAAGTCAGGCCGGTTTCGGGCCGAAGAGAAACAATAATAGAGCGGTTTCACCGCATTAAGACTCGCAACACTTTAGTAGGCTCGACCAACGTCGAGAGAGATACCATGCCATTCATCCGCCGCAGCCCAGACGGAAACATTTCCGCCTTACTCCCCAGCCCCACTGCAGATGCACAGGAAGAACTCCCGGCAGACCATCCCGATGTTTTGGCTTTCGTCGGTTACACCCCCGAAAACACCTTCAATTCGCTCGATGCGGAGTTCATCCGGGTGCTTGAAGATGTGATCGACGCCTTGATCGTGAAAGGCATCTTACGCGTGACCGATCTGCCGCATGACGCGCAGCGCAAACTTTCCGCCCGCAAAGGTCTGCGCCGGCGCCTCCATGACGCGCTCGATCTTTTAGGCGACAAGGATGTGCTCTGATCCGCTTCCCCCCGCGACCCCGACCTCCGTATTACGCACATGACTCAATCCCGCTCCTGGCATCTGAACGAACACGCAACGCATGACGATCCGTTGCTCGACTGTCTTGCCGCGCTCACGCGCATCCACGGCCATCCTTGGACGCATGAAGCGCTCGCGGCGGGTTTGCCGCTCGTCGAAAACCGCCTGACGCCCTCGCTTTTATCGCGCGCGGCTGCGCGTGCAGGGCTTTCGGCGCGGCTCGTGCGCCAACCGCTCGACAAAATCCGCGCCAATCTCCTACCCGCCATCCTGCTCCTGCAAGATAAGCGCGCATGCCTGCTGCTGGAGTGGAAAGAGAATGGCAAAGCGCGCGTGCGTTTCCCCGAAGGCGGAGAGTCGGAAGTCTCGCTCACCAAGGAAACACTCGAAAAGCTTTTTTCCGGTGTCGTTTGTTATGTCCGGCCGCGCTTCCGCTTCGATCCACGGGCGCCGGAGGTCGGAAAAGTTCGCGGCAGACACTGGTTCTGGAGCGTCGTTTTCAACAATTGGCGGCTCTATCGCGACGCTTTGCTCGCCTCGATCGCGATCAACCTCTTTTCGATTGCGCTGCCCTTGTTCTCGATGAACGTGTACGACCGCGTCGTTCCGAACCATGCGGAGGAAACGCTCTGGGTACTCGCCGTCGGCATCCTGCTCGTCTTCATTTTCGATTTCAGCCTGCGCACTTTGCGCGCCTTCATTATCGATTCGGCCGGCAAACGCATTGATGTGACCCTATCCGCCAAGATCATGGAGCGCGTGCTCGGCATACGCATGGAAGCACGCCCGGAGTCGGTCGGTTCGTTCGTCGCCAATCTGCGCGCCTTCGAAAGCGTGCGCGACTTCATCGCCTCCGCCACGGTCACGGCCCTGGTCGACCTGCCGTTCTCGCTGCTCTTCGTACTCGTGCTGATCTGGCTTTCACCGTGGCTGGCACTGCCACCTTTAGTCGGCGGCGCGCTCGCGATCTTCGTCGCGCTCGTCGTGCAGCCCAAACTGCACGCGCTGACCGAAACGACCTATCGCGCCAACGCGCAACGCAATGCGACCCTCGTCGAAGCCATGGTCGGGCTGGAAACCGTCAAGACGCAAGGCGCGGAAGGGCCAACCCAGCGCGCCTGGGAACGCGCCACCCTCTTCATCGCCCAAGTCGGCACGCGCATGAAACTGCTTTCGGCAACGGTCATCAATTTCACGCTGCTGATCCAACAGCTCGTGACCGTATCGACGGTCGTGCTCGGCGTGTATCTGCTGATCAACGCCAAACTTTCGCTGGGCGGCATCATCGCCGCCTCGATGCTCGCCAGCCGCATGCTTTCGCCCTTGGGCCAGATCGCCGGGCTGATGCTGCAATATCACAATGCGCGGACCGCGCTGCGCGGCGTCGAAAAGCAAATGCAACTGCCGGTCGAACGCCCCGAAAACGCCGCGTTCCTGCATCGGGCGCAATTCCGCGGCGAAATCGAATTCCGCAACCTCAGTTTCTCCTATCCGGGGCGCGACCAGCTTGCCTTGCGCAATGTTTCCTTCCACCTCGCTCCGGGCGAAAAGGCCGCGATCATCGGACGGATCGGTTCGGGCAAAACGACGCTCGAAAAACTGATTCTCGGGCTCTATCAGCCCAAGCAAGGCGCTGTGCTCATCGACGGCATCGACACGCGCCAGATCGACCCAGCCGAACTGCGCCGCGCCATCGGTCTCGTGCCGCAGGACATCACGCTCTTCTACGGCAGCCTGCGCGAGAACATCGCCCTCGGCGCGCCATTCGCCGAAGACGACGCCATCCTCGCGGCGGCGGATGTTGCCGGCGTAACCGAATTCGCCAACATGCATCCGCGCGGTTTCGACATGCGAATTGGCGAACGCGGCGAATCGCTCTCGGGCGGGCAGCGCCAAGCGGTCGCGATTGCCCGCGCGATCCTGCACGATCCTCCGATTCTGTTGCTCGACGAACCCAGTTCGAACATGGATCACCAGAGCGAAGACCAGCTCAAACAACGCCTGCGCGCCACGATGAACGGCAAGACGATGCTTTTGATCACGCATCGCACCTCCCTGCTCGATCTCGTCGATCGCCTGATCGTCATCGACAACGGACAAATCGTTGCGGATGGGCCCAAGGCCCAAGTCGTCGAAGCTTTGCAACAAGGTCGCATCGGGAGGGCAAACTGAAATGGCCAAGAGGAATCCGGTTTTTCGCGCCACCTCGCGCCTCTTCGATCGCCTGCTCAAAGTCGCCGGCCGCAACGACCTCCATAACGATAAAGACCACCAGGCCGACGCCGATTGGGCCATTGGCGAACAAACCCCGCGTGGCGCGCGGCTGGCGGTATGGATCTCGTTAGCTGCGCTCTGCGTACTGATCGTGTGGGCCGCGCTTGCCCAGTTGGATGAAGTCACCCGTGGCGAAGGCAAGGTAATTCCTTCGAGCCAGAATCAGGTCATCCAAAGCCTGGATGGCGGCATCGTCTCGGAAATTCTCGTCAAGGAAGGCCAAACGGTCGAAAAGGGTCAGTTGCTGTTGAAGATCGACCCGACGCGCTTCGTCTCCTCTCTGAGGGAAAACCGCGCGCAATACCTTGCCTTGCAAGCGAAAGCCGCCCGCCTGACCGCCATCGCGGAAGGCAAGGATTTCGTCCCACCGCCCGAAGCGCAGCAAGCCATCCCGGACGTTGTGGAACAAGAGCGCGCAGCCTATCTATCAAAACGCGCGGAACTTGACGCCAGTGTCGGCGTCGCGCGCGAACAGCTCTCACAGCGCTCACAGGAACTCAACGAAGTGCGCGCCCGCCGCGACCAGGCCATCAGCAGTTACAACCTGACCGCCCAAGAGCTTGAAGTAACCCGTCCCTTGGTGCAAACCGGCGCTGTATCGGAAGTCGAACTGCTGCGCCTGCAACGCGATGTGGCGCGCTATCGCGGCGAACGCGACGCGGCGAGTGCGCAAATCCCGCGTATCCAGGCCGCCATTGGTGAAGCGCAACGCAAGATTCAGGAAGTCGAGCTACAGATAAAAAACCAGGCGCGCGCCGAACTATCGGAGACGAATGCAAAAATCAGCGCGCTTTCCGAAGGCAGCGTCGGCTTGGCCGACCGCGTGAAACAAGCGGAAATCCGCTCGCCGATGCGCGGCACCGTGAAGCAACTTTTCGTCCATACGATAGGCGGCGTGGTACAGCCGGGCAAGGAGATCATCGAGGTTGTTCCAAGCGATGAAGAGCTCTTGCTTGAAGCCCGCGTCCTGCCGCGCGACATCGCCTTCCTTCGCCCAGGCCAGCCCGCGCTGGTGAAATTCACGGCCTACGACTTTTCGATTTATGGCGGGCTTGACGGCACCCTTGAACATATCGGCGCCGATACGGTTATCGACGAAAAGGGCAACGCGTTCTACGAGGTCCGCGTGCGCACCAAAGCCAACACAATTGGCGCCAAGCACATGCCAATCATCCCCGGCATGGTGGCGGAGGTTAATATCCTTACGGGGAAAAAATCGATTCTTTCCTACTTGCTCAAGCCCGTGCTGCGCGCCAAGGCAGCCGCGCTGACCGAACGCTGAGACAAAATGCGACACAACATCATCACTCTCGCCACTCATGACGACACGCTCGCCCGTCGTTGGCAGGCGGCCTGCGACGATGCACCGACTCTTCGGGTTGTGAGTTCTGCGGAAATTTCTCGAGCGGAAAACATCGTCATCATTGACGCCGCGTTACCCGACCTACCCAAGCTCAACAGCACTGCCTGGCCGCCCCTGGCAAAACGGCTACGCCTTGTTTTTGCGAGCAGCCAGCCGAATGACGCGGAGGGCCTTGCCGCAATCGCAGCGGGCTTTGCAGGTTACTGCCATGCTTATTGCGCGGTTGAGCAACTGCGCCAGATTCTCGCTGTCGTCGCGTCCGGCGAACTCTGGGTCGGCCGCAGCCTCGTCGCACGGCTCGTCCGCGCTGTCCATACGACACAACCCAATATCGCCGCAGACTGGGCTCAGAGCCTGACCGAACGCGAACAGGAAGTCGCGCAGCGCGTCGCACTCGCCGAATCTAATGCCGAGATCGCCACGGCGCTTGGCATCACCGAGCGCACAGTGAAATCGCACTTGAGCGGTATTTTCGACAAGCTCGGCGTCGCGGACCGTCTGCAACTCACGCTCAAAGTACACGGGATTCGCTAGCCCAAAAATTAAAACAGCGGTTCACTCAAGCTACATGCCACCAGAGCCATGCACGCTGTCGCCTTCCGTAAAACGGGTCTGCTATAAGGGGGCTTGCACGCTCGACTCGTGGTCACATTTCCCCGGCCCGAATCGCCTCTGAAGGGTAAAGCCCCTTCAACTGGTTCGACAAAAAAACAAAACCCATTCCGCGTATCGACACGATATTGCGTTGGAACTCAAATTTCCCCGGCATAAGCCAACCGTCAAAAATGCCGAATTTTTCACGCTCCATCCCAAATAAATCCATTTTTTGACAAATCCTTCAGAAACACCGTCCACAAGTACGATGCGCGCTGCATATCAAATGCAGGACACTCTGAAGCGTGTCGATTCCATTCATTCGGAGATTTGAACATGGCCACAACCACCGTCCGCGCAGAAGGCATCGTTGCCAATATGAAAGGCACCGCTTACCTGCGATATGCAGATGGCAGCCTGCATGTCATCAAAATCGGCGACAGAATCGCTGAAGGCCAGGTCATCGTGACCGCTGCCGACGGTTTCGTGGAACTGCGCGGCATGCATGACGAAAGGATCGAAATCGGTCAAGGGCGCGAAGTGTTGGCCGATGCGAACCTTCTCAACCAGGAAGTTCAAACTCCGCAGGATGCCGCCGTCAGTCACCCCACCAGCGATTTAGACAATGCGCTCACCGCGCTCAATTCCGGCGCCGACCCCTTCGCGACCTTAGACCCGACCGGGGCAGGTCTGGGCGCCGGCGGCGCCAATGAAGGCCACGGCTTCGTGCGCCTGCTGCGCATCAGCGAAGGACTCGACCCGCTCGCACTCCCTCAATCTCAATACCCCCAAAACGACAGAATCGAGCTTGTCGCCTACAACCGCGTCACGGAAGAGCCTGTTGCCGGAGCGCCCGTTGCCGAAGAGCCCAATCGGCCGCCACACGCCGCCGATGACACCGCCCGCACCCCGGCTGGCAAGCCGGTCATCATCGATGTATTGGCCAACGACTCTGATCCGGACGGCGATCCGCTACACATCACCCATGTCGACGGCCAGCCGATAGCCCCCGGTGAAACGGTAAACGTTGACAACGGCACCGTGACTCTCAATGACGACGGCACCGTGACCTTCACGCCCGACCCGGACTACCACGGCGATGCGCACTTCGACTACACCGTCGACGATGGCAACGGCGGCAGCGATACGGGCAACGTCACCGTCACCGTCGGGCAGCCGCCCGTCGCAACCGACGATACCGCCCGCACCCCGTTCGAGAAGCCGGTCACCATCAATGTGTTGGCCAACGACTCCGATCCGGATGGCGATCCGCTGCACATCACCCAGATTAACGGCCAGGA
>Ga0123357_10000733_pt1 | contig 33026 bp, 26 predicted proteins | sample TergutEmb28metaG_FD_89873 | JGI IMG/M metagenome (GOLD analysis project Ga0123357, IMG submission 89873) | Embiratermes neotenicus P4 segment gut microbial communities from Petit-Saut dam, French Guiana - Emb289 P4 | ecosystem: Host-associated > Arthropoda: Insects > Digestive system > Gut ... | reverse complement strand
TAGTAACAATAAAGAAGCTGTTTATTGGTTAAGACTGCAATAAATTTACTTATTATTAATTGTTATATTTATGAAAAAGATTTCATTAAAAGGGATTTCAGAAATCCTGAGTGAAAAAGAGTTAAAGTATGTAATGGGAGGTAGTGGCGTAACGGGAGGTAGCGGTGTAACGGGAGGTAGTACAATACCGACATGTTCAAGGACTTGCAAAGATGGACTTAAAACTATTCCATGCTATGCTACTTGTGTAGATGATGGAAATGAAACAAAATGTGTAGGCAAGGGCGGTGATGGTGATGGTAGTGTAATCCGATGTGTTAATTGAGGTGCAAGAAAACACGCTTAATTTTTTTTACTGATAGAAGAAAGGCCGCAAACCTTTCTTCTATCTTAAACTTACTAAATAAACTAAAAATGTTAAAAATGAAAAATAAATTGAAAGTTCTTGTTGTTACATTACTTGTTTCCATAACAGTAAGCTCGCAGGTTACCGACACCACATACATGATAACTTTTGAAAGAAGAGTAAAGCGTCCTTGCTTCGGAGAGCTTGTGGATTTGCAAGTCACGGAAGACTATTCTTTTCTCAAGAACATACCGGATATTGCGTGTGATATCTGGGCTATCAACAGTTTTAGAATGAACCTGTATGTCACAGCAGATTCCATACCGAACCAAATGTACTTGTATATTGGAGTAAATGAAAGTAAGAAAGAAAAATACGTGGTAGTGGATGCCAATAACAACCATGATTTTTCGGACGACCGGTTATACACTTTCTCCTTACCCGATAGCCCTCTGACGCGTGAAGAAAAATTGGAGAGAGCCGTTAGTTTGAAAATAACCCCAAACCCAAATAAGAATGATACAGTCAACATCGGAGTCGATCCTTTTAATTACTTCCCATATACCTATCCTTCAACACAGGATAAACGATTGGAGGTAATTATCACTTTTACAGAATACATGTATGCGAAAACACAAATTGAAGGCACGCCTGTTGAACTGGAAGCTGACTTAGCACCCAACTTATTTCAAAGAAATTTAGACGAAAAAACGAGTTTTCTTATTGAATATAATGACAAAGCGAACCAGGAAGTTCAAAAGATGTTTAGCTCTATTAAAGACACAATTCACATTAATGACATATTTTACAAATTGAGTAAGATCGAGCATCCCAATATCTATTTAAAAGAAATAAGTGTTGTAGTTGATAGCAGCTACGTTGGTTCATTCATACCTGCTCTTTATGCCTTGGATATAAATAAAAATAATCCTGTTTCGGTCAATGAACTAATAAAAGATAAGTACGTATTCATTGATTTTTGGGGTAGCTGGTGTGGTCCATGTTTGCAATCGATTCCGGAACTCAAAAGCCTTTATGAAAAAATAAAAGACAAATCCGATGTGTTGATGTTAAGTGTTGCAAAGGAACAAGATAAAAGTAATGAAAAATTAAAGGGAATTATTGAAAGTGAAAAAATAGGGTGGTTAAATTTATGGCTTGATCGCGAAGAAGCAAAAATTAACACTTCTATAATTAATAAATTGAACATTTTTGCTTTTCCAACTTATCTTATTATAGACAATACCGGAAAGATTGTTTACAAAGAAGACAATTCAAAAAGTACACAAGCAGCAATAGATTTTTATCTGGACTTAATAGATAAGTGAAGATATAGGTTTAGATATGAATATGAAAAAGATTTCATTAAAAGGGATTTCAGAAATCCTGAGTGAAAAAGAGTTGAAGTATGTAATGGGAGGTAGTGGTGTAACAGGAGGTAGTGGTGATGACGGTAAATGTATTGCTACAAAATCAAGTGACGGATCCGGTCTTACTGCCTGTTTTGACATTTCATCTCTTGCCGCGGCTTATGCCGGCATCAATGGTTGGTGGTGCTGTAAGTGTGCTGACGCAATAAACAAGTGTTAGATAGCAACTGAAATAACTCTTTCAGGGGAGAAAGTTCCCTTGAAAGGGTTATAGAAATAAGCTCAAGTAAACGTTTAATTATATAATGTATGAAAACTAACTATCTTATAGCAATAGCAGGATTATTGCTTTGTTTGATATCCTGCAACTCAGCGTCTTCAAAAAAAGGAAAAGCAGTCGATAAGGGAAAATGCACCTTAGTCTTTCGGACGCAGGAAGAAATGACGGCTTATATATATAAACCTATTGATGAAACATATAATGACTATTACATTTCCGACAAATTAGATTTGAAACCGAATATCAGCATCAATTATGAGCTTGACGTAAATAATTTCGAGTTTGTCAGTTGCAAGTTTTCAGATGGGAATCATAGAGTTTTTTTAGTATTTCCCGGCGATTCTATTGATATTAATTGCGAACCTCAAAAAATAATCCTGACAGGAAGTAACGCAGCAGGGCAAAATTATTATAATGACAATTATATTAGCAGAGCACTTTGGTATTTTTGTGATACTATCGGGCGACACATAAATGAATACCCCATCAATTATGACAGCGTATATTATTATTTTGAAAAAGAACTGATATTGCCCTATCAAACCGATTTGAAAAAAATGGAAAAGTCGGGGAGTATTACGCCTGCATTTTCATCCATACTTGCCAAAAATCTGTATTTTGCAGGTTGCATTGCGTTGCGAACCGATTATGAACAGTGGGTTAAATACTCCAAATCCATGATTAAAGAGAGACCGTCGCAGGAGGATATTCAAAATATTCTGCAGCAGATGAGCCGGATATATGATACGCCTTATGCGACGAGCAGTGAGGTTAAAAAAATGCCGTTTCACTTTATGAGTTATTGGAACTTGAAATACAGATATTTGGATGATGAAACAAAAGAAAAGCTTACGGAAAAATGCGATTTTGGTAGTTTTCCGTATTTATTATTGGCTCCGGATAGCCTGCAATTACGGTACTATGGCAATGAGTTGATTTTAGACTTGCAAGACAGAACAACAGACTTTGACCATGAGAAACTGTTAGCCTATCTGAGCGGTAAATTCCCCGACAGTGAATATGTCGCAATAATAAAGAAGCTGATGGAACAAAAGCAATCGTCAAAAGCCGGTGATGAAATTGTGATTGTTAATGATTCGCCATCTTCTATAAAAGAATTGATGCAATTAGACGGGATAAAAGGTAAATACGCTTATATTGACTTGTGGGCGACTTGGTGTATGCCGTGTACAATGGAGTTTCAGTATAACGATGAGATTCATGCAATTCTTGCACAATACAACAATATTGTACCTGTATATATTTCCATGGATACCGACAGAAAATTATGGGAAAGCAGGGTGAAGAAATTCAACTTGAATGGTTATAATATAATGGCTTCCAAATCCTTAAATGCAGACATTGGGGCAAAAGTATATCATGCAAAACAGGTTGAGTCTATTCCGCGCTTTCTATTATTGAATCCGGAAGGCAATATCGTAAATGATAATTTACCTCGCCCCAGCAAAAGTACGCTGTTGAAACCAATCATAGCTAATGTATTAAATAAGTTGCAGAATGAATGATGTTAATAGTGAGATACACATTGTATTACTGATTTGTTGGCAGGGTCTCTACCCATGGTACTTTCCCTATTTTCTTCATTCCTGCCAATATAATACGACCATTGATTTTCTTATTTTTACTGAGAATCAAGATACATTCCTTCATTTGCCATCGAATGTAAAAATCATTCCGTATTCGTTAGAACAATTCAAGACAGATGCAGCCAAAGTATTGGGGTTTGATATAGCGGTAGAATCAGGATATAAACTCTGCGACTTCAAACCGGCTTATGGAAATATTTTTCAGGATTATATTAAAGAATATGACTTCTGGGGCTATTGCGATATTGATCTTATTTTCGGCAATATACGGTCGTTTATGACGGATGAATTGTTGAATGAATACGATGTTATTAGCGCTCGTCACGATTATTTAACCGGCTGCTTTGCCTTGTATCGAAACAATTCAATGATGAGGGAATTATTTAAACAAAGCAAAGATTACAGAAAAGTATTTACAGACCCTCGCAATTTTTTCTTCGACGAAACCAATTTTGCTTTTGAGGCATTTGCAAAAGGATTGCATTACAGTGAGATAAAAACAGAAGTAGAAAGTATGACACACGTCGTCCGGCGATTACAGGAAGCAAACATACTGAAAGCTTATTTTGATTTTCAGATTGTAGAAGGTTTTCCAGGCAATATGTTTTGGAATAAAGGAACGTTGATTTACCTGAAAAAATTTGAAGCAATGCTTTATCATTTGGTACGGTTCAAACGGAAATATTCGGAACCGGTAGATTTGCAACGAATTATTCCTGATAAGTTTCGAATCGGAAAGGAAAAAATTTATTAATTAACTGTTCCTTATGAATTGCAAAGAAATCGACAGAGGCAATTATGAATTCGAAGAAAATAACTGCATAGATATATCGGTTATCATCCCTGTATATAATGTTGAAGACTATTTACAAACATGTATTGATTCATTCATGTTTCAAGGCGATCTTTGTCTTGAAATCATTATAGTGAATGACGGCTCAACCGACAATTCCGGTACAATTGCCGGGCAATATGCATGTAAGGACAGCCGGATTAAGGTGATTCATCAGGATAATAAAGGCGCTGCTGCTGCTCGCAATGCCGGATTGAAATTGGCGAAAGGGGAATACATCGCTTTTGTTGACAGCGACGATTGGATTGAAAGAAATTCATTATATGAATTATTTCGTGCAGGTAGTATTCATCATGCCGATGTGGTAATGGGTAATAATATGTTGTACTGTAATCCGGATGGAAGCTTGTACAGTCCTTTCAATCCGGTTCCCGAAGATATCAGGGATATTCTTTTTTCAGGAAAAGAAGGTTTTGTTCGGTTGTCTAAAGCCGGAGCTTACCTGCCCATGGCATGCAACTATATATACCATAGGGGTTTTCTGATAAAAATACAAGCCGAATTTGAAGAAGGCATTATGCATGAAGATGAATTATGGAGCCCTATCGTTCTGTACCATGCAGAAAGGATGATAATTGTTGATGTTGATTTTTACTATTATCGTCAAAGGTCAAGTTCAATCATGCATGCAGCGAATGCCCGCCAACGTCTGGCAGCTTTGTTCCATGTTGCCAATTGTTTAATTGAATTTGTCAAACTTTTTGATTTTTCCGGCGTAGATGGCGAATATAAAAATTGGGCGTATGTAAATATTTTCAGGCTTTATTTCATGGCATTCACAATACTTCCAAAAATAAAAGATTCTTCATATATAGTACCTGAATTTCAATTAGATCGCTTCTGGAAGGATTGTTGGGAAATGATGCTTGAACCCCAAAAGATTTGTAATCATTATTTCCAAAATGCAGAAAAGGGATTAAAAAAATATACCGATTGGCGAATATCTGCATGGGTAGCATCGATATCGTCACAAATAAAAGCGGGGAAAAAATTGATGCTGATTTACAATACTATTTGGGGTGAAGATTTAACTTTAAAAGTCGAGAATGTTCCGGCAAATTGGATCATCACTACTGATCGGCGGTATTTTCAACAAGCTAATGCAGTTGTTTTTCATCTTCCCGACCTGCCTCAAGAACTTGAGCCTGATTTGGACAAACCGGAAGGTCAGGTTTGGATTGCTCTGAATATGGAATCAGAAAATAATTATCCATGGATCAAGTCTCAGAATGTTAAGGATTTATTTGATTTGTGGATGACCTACAAGCAAGATGCTGATGTAGTATATCCTAATTATCGGTATGAATACCCGGAATTAGTTTCACAACAAGTTCCTATGCACAATAAACAGAATAAGACATGTATGTTCGTCTCTAACCATATAAATGAAAGCGGCTGGATTGAATACCTGAAAGAACTGATGGAACATATTACGATTGATTCGTATGGTAAATTATTTAACAATAAACTATTGCCGGAGGATCACGGGAGAGATATCAAGTTAGATATTTACAGGAATTACAAATTTGTAATTTCATTTGAAGATGCTGTTGATCAGGATTATGTGACTGAAATATTTTATGATCCTCTGATAGCCGGTTCGGTACCTGTTTATTTAGGAGCGCCTAATATTGAAGATTTTATACCGGGAAATCATTGTTTCGTAGATGTCCGAAAATTTGAAAGTCCACAATCATTAGCTTGTTTTATAAATAATTGCTATCAAGATGAACAGTTGTATGCTGAATTTTTTGAATGGAAAAACCGACCATTACGTCAATCATTCCTTCAAAAAATGGAAGTTCAAAAAGAACATCCATTGGTTCGTCTATGTCGAAGAATTGATGAAGAATTTAAATGAATAAATCTTTCCCCCACTACACCCAACTCGACTCCATGGACTGCGGTCCCGCCTGCCTTCGCATGATTGCCAAATATCATGGGCGTAGCTACACATTGCAAAATTTACGGGAAAGAAGTTTTATCACGCGCGAAGGCGTTTCCATGTTGGGGATCAGCGATGCAGCGGAAAGCATCGGGATGCACACGCAAGGAGTGAGGATTACGCTGGAACAGTTGGTGGAAGATGTTCCTCTGCCTTGCATTTTGCACTGGAATCAGAATCATTTTGTTGTACTGTATAAGGTGAAAGGCAAAGGGCTAAGGGCAAAGGATAAAGAGCATACATCTTTCGCCTTTCGTCTTTTGCCTTTTGTCATTAATCACAATTCTCAATTGTCAACTGTCAATTGTCAATTCTTTATCGCCGATCCTGCAGGTCAGAAATATGAGATGATCATGGAGCAATTTTGCCGTTGCTGGTACAGTTCCAAAAACAAAGGGAAAGACACAGGAACAGCATTGTTGTTGCAACCTTCGCCCGAATTTTACGAATACGAGGACGATAAAGAGAAACAGGAAAAGAATTTGGGACATTACTTCCGCTATCTGCTTCCCTATAAATCACAATACGTCCAAATCATCGCCGGCATGATCATCGGTATGGTGTTGTCGCTGATTGCGCCTTTTCTTACCCAGGCTGTTGTCGATCAGGGCATCGGAAACAATAATCTGCCTTTTATTACCCTGATTTTGATTGCCCAGTTGGTTTTATCCATTACCCAGATGGGCATGGGTTTTATCCAGAGCTGGATTACATTGCACACCAACACCCGCATCAGTATATCCCTGATTTCCGATTTTCTTACCAAGCTGATGAAACTGCCTATTCGCTTTTTCGATGCAAAAAACATCGGCGATATTTTGCAGCGTATCGGCGATAACAGCCGTATTCAGGGCTTCATGTCGGGAACCACCATCTCTACTCTGTTCTCTTTCGCCAACTTCTTTGTTTTTGCCCCCATTATGGCTTATTACAATTTAGAGATTTTATTGGTTTTTCTTGCCGGAAATATCCTGTACATAACGTGGATACTTTCTTTTATGAGTTACCGGCGCAAATTAGACTTTAAGCGTTTCGCGCAGGCGTCCGCCAACCAGAGTAATATGGTACAGTTGGTGACAGGGATGCAGGAAATAAAATTGAATAACTGCGAAAAGCAGCAGCGCTGGAAATGGGAACGCATTCAGGTGAAACTGTTCAAAATCAGTATTCAAGGAACAGCTTTGGGACAATACCAGCAAATCGGATCTATCTTTTTCAGCCAAACCACCGGACTTTTGATTTCGTTCCTGTCGGCAAAAGCGGTAGTGAATGGAAGCATCACGCTGGGTATGATGATGTCAATCAGTTATATTATCGGTCAGCTTTCCGGTCCCATCGGTGCGATTATCGGCTTTGCCCAATCGCTGCAAGACGCAAAAATAAGCCTTGAGCGATTGAATGAAATCCATAATAAGGAGGATGAAGAACAAACGATTGAAAACAAGATCAATGCCATTCCTGAAAATAAAACGATAAAGATTGAAGATGTCTGTTTCAGCTACGACGGAGCTGAACGGGATTACGTGTTGGAAAACCTGAATTTGACAATTCCTCAAAACAAAGTGACTGCCATTGTCGGCGCAAGCGGAAACGGAAAGACAACCATAATAAAACTGTTATTGGGATTTTATCCGCCAATTAAAGGGAAAATCATTATTGACAAAACACCTTTGGAAGAAATCAACCCTCACCTTTGGCGGCAGAAAACAGGGGCGGTGATGCAAGATGGCTTTATCTTTTCGGATTCGATTGCTAACAACATTGCGGTAGGAGTAGATGAAATAGATAAAGCGCGATTACTTTATTCCGCTAAAATCGCCAATATTCATGAATTTATTGAATCGTTGCCGTTGAAATATAATTCAAAAATCGGTATGGAAGGAAACGGGGTCAGTCAGGGGCAACGGCAAAGGCTTTTAATTGCACGAACTGTGTACAAAAATCCCGATTTTCTTTTTTTAGACGAGGCTACCAATGCGCTTGACGCAAACAATGAAAGGGCTATATTAGACAACTTGAAGCTCTTTTATAAAGGAAAAACTGTTGTGATAGTAGCCCACCGCCTAAGCACGGTTCAAAATGCCGACAAAATCATTGTTCTTGAAAAAGGGAGAGTGACTGAAGAAGGGACACATGCTGAGCTGACAGCGAAGCGAGGGGCGTATTATCAGTTGGTGAAGAATCAGTTGGAATTAGGAAGTTAATAATGAACGAGGAAGAGAAAATAGAGTTACGCAGCGAAGAGTTTCAGGAAGTACTCGGCGCTGTTCCGCCGTGGATATTGAGGTGGGGAATTACTGTATTGGCTGTTGTCGTTGTTATACTTTTGATTGGAAGCGCTATTATCAAATATCCGGATGTTATTCCGGCTCAAATTGTTTTGACAGGTTCTACTCCGCCGGCGACCATTGTTGCGCATGCTTCGGGGAAATTGAAAGAGTTGTATGTTACGGACAACCAGAATGTAAAAACAGATAATTACTTGGCAGTGATTGATAATCCTGCTAAAACGGAAGACATTATCAAACTGAAAAACAACCTTTCTTCCGAGCAATTCTCAATTGACAATTCTCAATTGACAATTCCTCCCGAACTTCAAGTCGGTTCCCTTCAACAACTCTATACTTCTTTTTCCACCACATTGTTTGAATATTCCGAATACCAACGATTGGCTTATTTTTCGCAAAAACGGGCAATGACGTTGGAAAGGATTACTCAATATGAAAAACAATATAATACTTTACTTAATCAGCAGCAAATAACCGAAGAACAGTTTGTGATTGCTCAAAAACAATACAATCGCGATTCGCTGCTAAATAAGAAAGGAGTATTGTCCGACGAAGAATATGAGACGGCTGAAAATACTTTTCTGCAAAACCGGGCATCCCGCGAAAATATGCGGTCAAACTTGCAAAACATGCAAATTCAAATTGGACAGTTGAAAGAATCGCTATTAGACACAGAGGAGCAAGGAATAGAAAAATTGAACAATTTACAAACGCAACTCCAATCATTGGCTTCACAGTTGAAAACCGGAATTGAGGATTGGGAGTTGAACTATGCGCTAAAAGCGCCTATCGACGGAAAAATTACCTTTTCAAAATACTGGATTGAAAACCAGAATGTTTCGGCAGGTGAAGAAGTCTTTACGATTGTCCCCGATTCGGCTTACAACATCATCGGAAAAGCAACCTTGTCTGTTACTCGTTCCGGAAAAGTGAAAATAGGACAGAAGGTTAATATTCGTCTGGATAATTTTCCAGATAACGAATATGGCATTTTACGGGGCAAAGTAGTAAATATTTCGTTAGTTCCGAGCCAAACGAATCAAATTTCAAATTATACAGTTGAAATCAGTCTTCCCAATGGTCTGATAACTACCTATAAAAAAGAGTTGCCTTTTTTGCCGAATATGCAGGGGCAAGCGGAAATAATCACAGACGATATTTCCTTGTTGGAACGATTCTTTTTGCCGGTGAAGAAAATTTTAAAAGAAAGCGTATGAATCAATTAAGAATGAAAGACAATGTATGCATCCAATCCGGTCAAGTAAATTAACAATAGAAGCACAGCGATTACAACAGATCGCCAATCGGCTTGTAAAGAATTGGTCATCACTCGAAAGTCAGGGATTATGGCATGGCAAAATGGGGATAGCGCTTTTTTTCTTCCATTATGCAAGATATACCGGAAAAAAGCTGTTTGAGGATTATGCAATGGAAGTCATTGAGTCAATTCAGACTAACATCAATTGGGGAAGCATGACAGATTATGATAACGGTCTTACGGGTATTGGCGTTGGAATTGAGTATTTATCTCAAAACGGATTTTTAGACATTGATACGGATGAAATATTAGAGGAAATTGACATGCGTATCCAAAACGAAATTATAATGAAGAGAAATGAAAATAAAAGCCTTGGTAAGGGTCTTAGCGGCTTGGGTCAATACCTTTTATTCCGGCTCAACAATCGGTTACCCAAAGGTGCAAGTGAGTTACACTGGCTTAAGAATCACGAACGAATGATACATGTGGTGGATAAACTTGAAAATGAAGGTTTCCCGCTTCCCAAAGAACTACCGGATGTTATGTCTTTTTTATGCCATGTATATCGCTTAAATATTTGTAATCTAAAAATTGAAAGATATTTTGATAAGATATTAAAAAACTTTTCAATAGATGATATAGAGGCTGAATATTTATTTGCCTGGGTTATAGCATTGCTACGTTTGGTATCTATCGGTAATCGGAAAATTGAGCCGGTTGACAAAGTAATTGACATGGCGTTGCAAACAATAGAGCCGGTTAAAGTATCATCTGAAAATAATATTATAAATCAACTATTATGGCTGCTGCAATGTAAAAGATTGCTTGCTCAAACAGAATTGAGTATGAGTTTTACAAACAGGATTGTCGCCCTGTTGAATAAATTTTATGGGCAAATAGACGATATATTGTTAGAAAGTGGTGAGTTATCATTTAAGGGGTATGCAGGTGCAGGCATAGCCATTATGACAATATCAGGCTATTATGATGGAGCATGGTTGGATTTATTAATGTAATAAATATGAAAGAATTGGAAAATATTACATTTATTATCCCGTTAAGAATTGACAGTGAAGAACGGAGAACAAATTTAGACGCCACCCTTGATTATCTATGTCTTTATCCTAATGTAAAAATTATTATACTTGAAGCTGATGCTGAATGCCGTTATAAACCGCGTGTTGAGTATCCCTGTCTTACCTGTTATTATGTTGAAGATCACGATCCCGTATTTCACCGAACCCGTTATATTAACCTTTTGTTACGCAGTGTAAAAACCCCTGTAGCCGGGGTTTGGGACAGTGATGTGATTGTTCCTTTTGAACAAATTGCCAAATCCGTCAGACGCTGTATGATCAACGATACTTTATGTTACCCATACGATGGTCGTTTTTTCTTTGTAAACCCTAATTTCAGCCTCTTATACAAGGAAACAAGAGATTTTGATATGCTTGTAAAAAATGAATCCCAGCATTTAATATTTAATGGCTTACATTCTGTGGGAGGCGCTTTTACGGTTAATGTAAAAAAATACCTGTCTGTAGGAGGCGAAAACGAAAATTTCTACGGATGGGGGCTGGAAGATACAGAGCGGTGTGAAAGGATAAACAATCTTAGCCTCAATGTAAGTCGCGTTGCAGGTTGTTTATATCATTTGCATCACCCCCGTTTTGATAATTCCAAATATGCTAATCTCGAATGTGAACTTACCAACAGACGGGAATACATGAAAGTATGCCGGATGAATCGTCGAGAATTAGAAGAGTATATTTCAAATTGGTCTTGGACTTTTCAGCCGGTAGTTCCGTGTATTTCTTAAAATTCTATTGAATAACGAAAAAATACGATCTTTTTATTCAATTTTTTCATTGTTGTATTGCGGAAAGCGAGGATTAACCTGTCAATAAAATCCAATTTTTTTACGCGGAGTATTCTTCTCTTTGTTTTCAGATTGCAATTGGGCTAATGTTTGGTTGATTAACTCAAGCTGTGTTCGCGTATCTTCATTGATGTCGTTGTAATCTTTGAAAATTTCTTCAATATACTGTTTCAGAAAATCAAACTTAATTTGTATTTCGGTCACACGGTGTTCGGTTTCTATTGCGAACTTTTCGACTTGCTCAATACGCCGGTTAATAGCATAGCCTCTTAACAAGTATTCTTTCAGTACGCGATTCGCCCATTGACGAAACTGTGTACCTCGTTTTGATTTAACGCGATAACCAACGGAAATGATAACATCGAGATTGTAGTGTTCAATGTATCGCTCTACCATTCTCCCGCCTTCTATTTGAACTGTTGCAAAATTTGCAACAGTTGAATCCATGACAAGTTCTTCTTCTTCAAAAATATTTTTTATATGTCGAGATATAACCGACTTATCTCTGTCAAAAAGATTTGTCATTTGGTTTAGCGAGAGCCAAACCGTTTCATTATCAATTCTTACTTCTAATCGAATGGAACGATCCGGCTCATACAAGATAATCTCGCCGATATTGTTGTTTTCAATTGTGTTCAAAGTTAGGACCCCTTCCATACCAATTTATTATTTAATATTTATTTGATTCTATTTGATTGCAAATGATTGTTGTAAATCATTGATAATTAGTATAATTTGTTGATATATTGATTGTTATACGCGGAAAGCGAGGGATTCGAACCCCCGGTACAGTTACCCGTACACCGCATTTCGAGTGCGGCCCGATCGACCACTCCGGCAGCTTTCCGTTTTACACTGTTTGAATGGAGCGTGCAAAATTAGTTATTTTTCCGTAATAATCAAAATGCCAGGTAATGTTTTAACCGTTCCAAATCGTCCGGCGTAAATTCCTCTAACAAATCGAGTTCATGAATATTCTGCAATTTCCCTTTTTTCTTCCGCATTTCTACAATTGCTTTTGCCTGATAAAAATTAATGTAAGGATGCGATTTCAGTTTATCCAATGAAGCGGTATTTACTTGAATCGGAGTAATTTCATCGGTGTCTATCTGCAAATAGGGGATGATTTTTTCATACAATTCCGCATACATCCCATAAACTTCTTGGAGTTGTTCCAAGCGGTAATAACCTCCCAGCGAGTTTCTGTAACCGGTGATTTTTTTTGCAAAAGAAGCTCCGATGCCTGGAATTTTCATCAATTGAGCCGTATCGCTTGCATTAATTTCGATGACAGTTCCTGCTGTGAATTTTTCTGTTGCAGGATAATGGTTTTGTTTCGGTAATACGCGCGATTCGGCAGGGGGCGGATAATAAGTCCGTTTTTCCGTCGGCTGATTGGGTTTGGTTGAAGCATAATACGTTTTTTGTTCGGCATACGCTTGCAAATTTTGATTTGCCGGCTCTTTAGGGTTGCTCGAAATAACATCCTGTTTTTCGCTGCTTTCGCTTTGCACAGATTCAACGCTGGAGGAGGGCAGGGGCGCTTTCGGAGTAAAAAGGAATTTTCCTAAAAAAACGCCTGCAATAAGCGCAATTAACACGATAATTCCCTGACGTTCCCGCCGGGAAAAGTAAAAAAAATCTTTCCACATAAGTTTTTAGTTAAATTATGAATTATAAATTATGAATCTTCAACTCTCAACTCTCAATTATTCTCCCGTCTCTCATCGGAATAATCCTGTCGGTTAATTTTGCCAGCGATTCGTCGTGAGTGACAATAACAAATGTTTGGTTGAACTCTTTCCGCAAATCAAAAAACAACTGATGCAACTCGTCTTTGTTATGCGAATCGAGACTTCCCGAAGGTTCATCGGCAAAAATAACGGAAGGGCGGTTGACTAATGCTCGCGCAACAGCTACCCGTTGTTTTTCGCCGCCCGAAAGTTCAGCCGGTTTATGTTCCATCCGTTCCTGCAAACCTAAGAAAACAAGAATTTCTTTGGCTCTCTTAACGGCTTCCGGTTGCTTAACATTTCCGATTAATGCGGGAATCATCACATTTTCCATTGCAGTAAATTCAGGCAATAATTGATGAAATTGGAAAACAAATCCGATATTTTTATTCCGGAAGGAAGCCAATTCTTTATCTCTCAATTTATTAATATTGAAATTATCATAAAGTATTTCGCCGGAATCCGGTTTATCCAATGTACCCATAATCTGAAGCAAAGTTGTTTTTCCTGCTCCGCTGGGACCTACTATTGCCACAATTTCGCCTCGTTGAACCGTCAAGTCTATTCCTTTCAACACTTGCAGTTCGCCAAAGCTTTTGATGATATTTCGACACGTAATCATATTTTAATCCGGAAATAAAGATGCAAAAATAGGTTGAATTTTAGACAAATCCAAACGAAAGAAAAAAAAATCAATATCAAAAAAATAAACTTTATAAATATTTATTTGTTATTCAAACAAAAATAGTATATTTGCAGGATAATTCGGGTATATGAAACGAATCGTACTGATATTTGCTTTTCTGATGATTCTGTCATGCGGAGTTTCTGTTTTTTCACAAGACAATAAAAACAGAAAAGAGCCGGTAGTGGTGGAAGAGCAAGCGATGCCTGAAATGTATGTTGACAACAATACTTTATACTTGAAAAATGCGCCGGTCGGCAAACGGGTGGAAATCATCACAATCATTGGAAATAAAATTCGTGAAATTCAGGTAACGAGTCCGGAAGGCAGCTATATTCTGAATCTTCCACGCGCTATTTATATTTTCAGATTAGACGGCATGGTGAAGAAATTCGTTATCAAATAAGTATTTTCTACTTCTTCCAGAATCCGGGCGTAAATAAAATCAAAACGGTAAAAATTTCAAGACGTCCGACAATCATTAACAGCGCCATATAGATTTTGACGAACGACGGTATGTCGGCAAAAGAACTGGTTGGTCCATAGACGCCGAATCCGGGACCTACATTGCCGATACTCGTGACCGATGCGCCTAAAGCTTCGGCAAAAGGCACTCCCGCCAAAACTAATACGCCCCAACTGAAAACAATGATAAATATGTAGAGGAATGCAAATGCCAACAACCGCTGTACGACTTCAAAAGATAAAGCTCGGTCGTTCAACCGGATAGGAATAATAGCGCGTGGATGAAGCAGCCGTCCAAATTCGTTGAATGTATTTTTTGCCAATACCAATGCCCGCACGGTTTTCAATCCGCCGCTCGTCGAACCGGAGCAGCCGCAGATTACCATCAGAAACAGGAAGAGAATCCAGAAAAACGACCCCCATTGAATGAAATCGCCCGTATAAAATCCGGTGGTCGAAATGACGGAGATTACTTGAAATATGGAAACGCGGAAAGCGTCTTTCAACCGTATGTCTATGCCGTTGTGAATGAACAGTCCGACAGTAACAACCAATGTCGCCACGACAATTATACCTAAAAACCATCGCAGTTCTTCATCCATAAATAATCGTTTGAATTTTCCCTTGAATAAGAAGTACATCAGTGAAAAATTAATAGACCCGATAATCATGAATATGCAGAGAACGGTTTCAATATAGATGGAATTCCAATGGGCAACGCTTAATTGTTTGGTAGAAAAACCTCCGGTAGAAATGGTGGAAAAAGCGTGGCAAACGGCATCATAAGGATCCATGTGTCCTAAATACAGTAAGATTGCCAATAAAACAGTCAGTAGCAAATAAATGCCCCAGAGCCGTTTTGCCATTTGCGCTACGCGGGGACGGAATTTGTTGTGCGTCAACCCTGTTGTTTCGGCATCGAACAGTTGAGCGGCTTCTCCGCCTAACAAGGGTAGAATAGCCAGCGAGAAAACAATAATTCCCATTCCTCCAAGCCACTGCATTAATGAACGCCAGAATAATATACCTTTCGGCATCGCTTCGATATTATTCAAAATAGTAGCTCCGGTGGTCGTAATTCCTGATGACGATTCAAAGAAAGCATTTACGAATGAAGGAATTTTTCCGCTAAGCATGAAGGGTAGGGCGCCGAAAAGGGCAAATAACAGCCACGATAATGAAACAGAAACAAAACTTTCTTTTTTCCCGATTAGATTAATTTTCTCACGAATATGGGTAGGCAAAGCAATGGCTAATCCGCAACCCAATGTGATGAAGCCGGAAAGAATGAAGGGTAGGGGAGTCTCTTCGTAATAGATTGATACTCCAGCGGAAATAAAAATGAAAAATGATTCGACGACCAGCATCAAACCGCTGACGCGAAAGATAAATTTCCGGTTTAAGCCATTCATTTAATTATGATTTATCAATTATGAATTATTAACGAAACAAAGGTACAAAAAAGATAAAAGGAATCAAATATCTCTTTTGTTTCAAATAAATTATTACCTTTGAAAAATTTTACCAAAATTGTCGCTATGTTTAAAATTTACAAACAATATAAAAATGGTGGAGAAATACTAATTCATCCTGATGTTAAAAAATCAGATTCAGACTATAAAGCTCTGAGAACAATTGCCAATAATTTTGCAAAAAGAGGTAAATCAGTCATGTTAATTCCTAATACTCACTTTAAGTCGCCAGCTTATACGGAAATTTATGGGTCGCTTATCGGAACCGTTTATGAACGAAAATGCCCTGACATGAAAGTTGATGATTTTTTCTATGAATACGAAAGCTATCTGTCTCCTTTTAAAATACGGAAAATATCCAATATGATCTCACACGGAGTAAAGCAATCGTCCCGGATAATTATCAATAACAACAAGGGAGCTTCAGACAGATATATAAAACGTTTAATTTACGACCGCATAAATAGTGTAAAATTCACTTATGATATTGAAGAAGTCTGGATATATGAAAAAGGAAATGTACGGTTGTTATTTAAAAAACAGTAGGGAGTTACCCCCCCCTGCTATCGCACGTGCCGCAACACAGCTAAATTCTTTTCAGAATCCAATACAAAGATACAAACTAATTTTATATTATCAAACCTTTAACCGACTTTTTTTATGCTTTTACTTATTATGTACGCTCACTATGCTAAGTTCAATTATCAATTAAAATAATCTTCAATCTTATGCATCGCGCTGTTCAGACAAAAGACAACGACTTGGTCGCCCGCTTGAATAACCATATCTCCATCGATAATTTCCGCTTTCCCTTTGCAGATTTTTCCTCCCAGCGTCATGTCTTTCGGCAAGTTCAGCTCTTTTACGGATTTGCGGGTAATTTTGGAGTTCGGACGCGCCGTCAGTTCGGCTACTTCAGCATCAGCGATAGTCATGCACTTTACGTTGGAAACATCGGCATCAAGCAAAAACCGGTAGATGTGGCTGGCTGCAATTATCTTTTTATTGATAATGGTTCCAATGCCTAATTTTTCAGCCATTCCAATGTAGTCGATATTTTCTATTTCGGCAACCGTTTTAGGGACGCCCAGACTTTTTGCTGTTACGCAGGCAAGAATGTTGGTCTCCGAATTTTCGGTCAATGCAATAAAGGCGTCGCAATTTTTGAGATTTTCACGAACAAGAAAATCGGTATTTCGTCCGTCTCCATTGATTACCATCACATTATTTCCCGCTTTTTCAGCGAGCCTGTAACTTTTTTCTTTGCTTTTCTCAATCATTTTGATTTGAATATGGCTTGGCAGATGTTGCGCAACATTCATGGCGATCCGGCTTCCTCCGATAATTGTTACGCGGTTGATTTCCAACATCTTTTTCCCTGCCTGAACTCTGATGTCGTTCACATGTTCGGGCGTAGTGGTAAAAAACAGAATATCGTCCGGCAGGATTTGGTCGGAGCCGCGCGGAATAATGGTTTCATTCCCCCGTTTAACAGCGACTATATGATAGATTTTTTCGTCTTTCGACAGATCGGACAGGAATTTGTTGACAATAGGCGCATTGTCGCGTACTTTGGCGCAAACGAGTATCAGTTTTCCTCCCGCTAATTCCCACCATTGCCGCGACCATGGCGTTTTCATTGCATTAACAATTTCGGTGGTCGCTAATGTTTCCGGACAGATGAGCGAATCCACGCCGAGTTTGGCAAAGAACTCCATGTTTTTGGGAAGGATGTATTCGTTATTGGTAACGCGGGCGATGGTTTTCTCGGCTCCCAAGTTTCGCGCCAGCATACAGGCTGTCATGTTAACCGATTCTTCCGGCGTGACGGCGATAAATATATCGGATCCTTTCACTCCAACCGAGCGCAAATCGGCTATCGACGTAGGATTTCCGGCAGTGGTCATAATTTCGTAATGATAGGGAATATTCAAATTCTCCTCATTGGCATCCATCAGAACAATGTCTTGTTTTTCTTCAGAAAGCAGTTTAGCGAGATGAGTACCGACTTCTCCTGCGCCGGCAATAATGATTTTCACTTTTCATTCATAATAACTTTGGTGATACTTTCAGCGTCCATGCCGCACAAACGGTAGAGTTCGGGAATCGTTCCGTGTTCGATAAACCGGTCGGGGATGCCGACTCTCGTAATTTTAGGCGTATAGCCGTTCTCCATCATAAATTCCATAACTGCGCTTCCCAGACCGCCTTGTATAGTTCCATTCTCAACGGTAACAATACGGCTGAAGTTCTTTCCAACTTCATGCAACAGCGTTTCATCAAGCGGTTTCAGGTAAATCATATCGTAGTGCGCCGCGTCAACGCCTGCAGCTTGGGCTTTTCTGATTGCTTCCGCCACAATGTTTCCGATAGCTCCGATACTTAATACAGCTATGTCTTTTCCGTCTTTCAATTTTTGTCCTTTTCCTACAAGTATAATTTCGAAAGGCTTTTGCCAATCCTTCATTTCTCCTTGCCCGCGCGGATAGCGGATAACAAAAACGCCTTTCCCCGGTTGGCTTGCCGTAAACATCAGGTTGCGCAAAGCAATTTCGTTTAACGGCGAAGCAATGGTAATATTCGGAATACAACGCAAATAAGCCATATCAAAATTTCCATGATGCGTCTTTCCGTCTTCGCCTACCAAACCGGCGCGGTCGATGCAAAGCGCCATGTCGAGGTTTTGCAGCGCAGCGTCGTGAATAACCTGATCGTAAGCCCGTTGCATAAATGAAGAATAGATATTGCAAAAAGGCATCATCCCTTCTTTTGCCAGACCTGCGGAAAAAGTAACGGCATGAGCTTCAGCGATTCCCACATCGAAAGCGCGATGAGGCATTTCTTTCATCAGGAAAATCATTGAACTGCCCGTAGGCATAGCCGGCGTGATGCCGACAATACGGTCGTTTTGCTTTGCCAATTCCACTAAAGTATGTCCGAAAACATCCTGATACAGTTGCGGTTCATCTATGGATTTCCAAACAATCCGTTCGCCCGTTTCCTTGTTGAATTTTCCGGGCGCATGCCATTCGGTCGCTTCCTCTTCGGCAGGTTTGAATCCTTTTCCCTTGACGGTTTGAATATGAAGTATTTTCGGTCCTGTCATATTTTTTATGTCATTGATGATACGAATCAAGCCTTTCACATCGTGACCGTCAACCGGACCGAAATAACGGATATTAAAACCTTCAAAAATATTGTGTTGTTGAGTCAATAAGGCTTTCAGGCTATTGTTGAAGCGCAGAATCGCCCCTTTTCGTTCTTCCTGAATCAGTCCTGTTTTCTTTAATAAATTGTACAACCGGAAACGGATTCGATTATATGTTTTTGAAGTCGTGATATTCACCAAATATTCGCTCATTCCGCCTACCGATTTATCGATCGACATATTGTTGTCGTTCAATATGATAAGCAGGTTATTCGGGTCGATGGCAGTATTATTCAAGCCTTCGAAAGCAAGCCCGCCCGTCATGGAACCATCGCCGATAACCGCTACAATTTTCCGGTTTTTTTCATTTTTCAGGATGGAAGCGACTGCAATTCCCAGCGCTGCCGAAATCGAATTGGAAGCATGACCGGCAATAAAAGTATCGTATTCGCTTTCTTTCGGGTTAGGGAATCCGCTGATGCCTCCCAATTTACGAAGCGTATGGAATTGGTCGCGCCTTCCGGTCAGAATTTTATGTCCGTAGGCTTGATGCCCGACATCCCAGACAATCCGGTCGTAAGGCGTATTAAAAGCATAATGCAAAGCGACAGTCAACTCAACAGTTCCCAAGCTGGAAGCAAAATGTCCCGGATTATCGGCTAATACTTCAATAATATATTGTCGTAATTCCCGGCAAACCTGTTCTAACTGTTCCGGTTGTAATCTTCGAAGATCATCCGGAGAATTTATCTGCTGTAATAAATAAGTATCCGACGAAAGGCTCATAAATTTAAATATGTGCTGCAAAGTTACATAAATTAACGTATATTTTTATACTTTTGTTGTAAGATTTATTGATAAAAACATGAAGTTTAGAACAGAAATATCCATTTTGCCGACTGATTTCAAGATTTCGCACGACTGCAAGATAGCGATGCAAGGTTCCTGTTTTGTGGAAAATATGGCTGCAAAATTTTTGAACGCCGGTTTTTCAATCGATCTAAATCCTTTTGGGATAGCATACAATCCTTTTTCTTTGTCGCAAAACCTGAACCGGATGTTGGACAACAGACCTTATGCCGCTGATGAACTTTTTAAAGATGGCGGCATTTATCACAGTTTTTCGCATCACAGCCGGTTTTCAGGAGTCGATTCGGACGAAGTCCTTGCAAAAATCAATTCCCGCCTGATGCAGTCATTGGATTTTCTCAGGACAGCCGGTTTGTTGATCATTACTTTCGGAACGGCTTTTGTTTACCGTTTGCAATCGACCGGCGGCGTTGTTTCAAACTGTCATAAATTACCGGCAAAACTTTTTACGTATAACCGCTTGACGATCGAGGAGATTGTCGGAGAATGGAACGATTTGATTCTCAGGCTGCAAACGCTTAATCCCTCGTTGCGGATTTTATTCACGGTCAGTCCGATCCGGCACTGGAAGGACGGCGCTCACGGAAATCAGTTAAGCAAGTCGATTCTGTTGTTATCCATAGAAGAAATCCTTAGGAATCATTTCCACTGTTTTTATTTTCCGGCGTATGAAATTGTGCTGGACGATTTGCGGGACTACCGCTTTTATTCGGATGACATGCTTCATCCTTCTACTCAAGCGATTGATTATATTTGGGAAAAATTTACGGAGGCTTGGGTTGATGATGCGACCTTGAAGAAAGCGCGTGAGTTTGAAAAAATGAATCGAGCGTTGAATCATATTCCCTTGCAAACAGAGGCGAATATGACGAAGAGTGGAACTAAAGCAAAAAATCTTCATAATTATCACGATGAATAACAGTCATTTGGCTATTTGGATAAGCGGTTAAAAATGAGTCCGGTCTTTTGGCTTTTGCTTTGGGGTTCCACTTAAATTCAAAAGCTGAAATCTTTCCATCAGTTTCTTCAATATAATCAATTTCCTGTTGCTGCTGTGTACGCCAAAACCAGTTATTAACCCACAGATCATTATTATTCAATTTTTTAATTCTTTCCGAAATCATATAGTTTTCCCACAAAGCGCCGATGTCATTTCTAAGTTCTACCGTGTTAAAATTGGATATAAGCGCATTTCGTATCCCATTATCCCAAAAATAGATTTTCCTGCTATTTTTCAATTCGCTGCGCAAGTTTCGACAAAATGCGCTTAATCGAAAAATAATATAGGATTGTTCCAAAAGAATAATATATTGCTCAATGGTTTTACTGTCGAGTCCGCAAATCTGTCCTAACTCATTATACGATACCAAATTGCCAGCTTGGAATGCAAGAGCCTGCAATAATTTTACGATTTTATCAGGCTTGCGGATACGTTCCCATTTTAGAATATCTTTATATAAATAGCTATTAATCAATTCTTTTAAAACGTCTTTTTCATTACCGAAATTTGAAACAACTTCAGGATAAGAACCGAAAACCAAGCGATGAGATAATAATCGTCGCTCGTCAAGCAAACCGTGATGCTCCGTCATTTCGGCAAACGACAGGGGAAATAACATAATCTCGCGTTTGCGACCGGTCAATGGCTCATTGATTTTATTTGCCAGGTCAAAAGAGGAACTACCTGTTGCAATAAGTTGTATGTCGGGGAGTTGGTCGGTTATCAACTTCAGTTTGATACCAATATTTTCTATGTATTGCGCTTCGTCAACTATAAGGATTTTATTTTGTCCTATAATAGTCTTCCAGCGTGTAGAAGAAATGTTTTCTAAAATTAGTTGTACATCTGAATCGTCGCCGCTTAACCAAAGTACATCGCTTTTATTATCAAATAATTGATGTAGAATAGTAGTTTTACCGGTTTGCCTTGCGCCCATTATAATTGCCGCCTTTTTTTGATTCAAGACATCAACAATTTTCTTTTCAATCGAACGTTTTATCATCATTGGAATTTTTTCACAAAGATATAAAAATTTTTTCTATTCCAAAAAAATAGCGATAATTTAGGAATATATTCCGAAATTATTATACTTTTTTAGGAATATATTCCAAGATTATAAAAGAATAAGGTTTGTATTGCTATATACAAAAAAAGAGGCTGTCTCAAAAGTATTTTTGAGACAGCCTCCTCCTCATATTAACATTTTTATCTAACCGTTATTTTAGCCTTCACATCCGGCGTCGAAACAACAAATATCCCTTTATTAGGCAGGCGTATCTGCTGCTCAACTTTATCCGTAACTTTTCCCTGAGCGACAATTTTTCCCAAAACGGAATAAATCTTGTATTGCTCGCCAAGTTCAAGTCCCCGAATGAAAAGCGTTTGATTATGGACAAAAATTGTAATCGTTCGACCCGACGATTGTTCTATGCCCACATTGTCGATTACCTTGTATTCAAAAACGGCGATTTCGCTGTCCGTCATGCCTTCCTTCATAGCAAGCGCCTGAATAGTAACATTTTCCGTCAGAACAATCGGATTCATATATTCCATTCCGGTTGAACCGGTAGGCGTAGAACCGTCTGTGGTGTAGCGGATAGTCGCTCCTTCGGTTGCGGAAGAAAGGCTGAGTTCCGTATTCTTTTCTACAGTCGAACCGGAGGGGATAGAGGCAACCGGCGCGGCAACCTGTTCCGGCGCGGCAAGTTCCATCGCTACGGAAACATCTACAGTTGTTTGCACGTCGCTACCGTCTAACGAAACGATAATTTGCGTACTTCCGGGCAACTCGCCTGTAACTTCAAGCGTCGCTTTTCCTTCTGCATCCAGAACAGCGCTTGCTGTTACCGTAGCCATGACGGAAGAAACCGGACGGGCGGTAATCGTTTTTCCTGCAGCGGCATCCTGAGGATCGGCGCTTATTTCAATGATTCCTTTCCCGTTGATTATCAGATTTAAAACAGGCGTTGCAGTCAGCGATTTCACTTCTTTTTCAATGGCTATTCGTTGAACGAAATCGTCCGTCATGTTTTTACCGGCATAACTCAAAACCATACTGTCCACAGTCAGAATCACGTTGTCGGTAGTCAGGAATGGCGTCGCAGATACGAACCGGACTTTCGATACAAAATTTTCGCCGTTGCCCGCCGGATTTTCTTCCGCATCAAGCAAGGCAATTGTTCCCGTTTCGTTCGCTCCGTTTCGCGTGACGGTGATGAAACCTGTCGTCATGGTAGCCGGTTGCATAAATTTACTGAATGTAATTTCAATACCGTCTTCATATCCTTGCGCTTTCGATACGGCGGGAGGAATTGCATTCACCATCGCTATATTGAGATTCAACTGGGGCGGCGGCACAGGCAACCAATCGCTGTAGGCGGTTTCATAACCTTCTTTTTCGTATTTCACCTGCCATACATCTTGCGGAACATCCCATCCGTATTCGCCGAACTCATTGGTGGTTTGCGGATTTACCTGTTCGTAACCGGCGGCGTCCCACAAAACGGCATCTCCTTCATCCGTTTTGTGATAAATACTTGCAACGACTCCCTGTAAACGGTTCGAGGGCACCGCTTCATAAACAAAGCCTGATGGGTCGTGAAGCGGTGTCGCAGGAACATTGTAAGTAAAGACATAGGCGGGCAAACAATCGCATGAATTTGCCAACATTTTGATTATCGCCTCATCCATAAGCTGCAACAGTTGTTTAACAGTATCGCCTTCGGGCATATTCACAAAATCGTTCTTCACCATCGGCAAGGCTGATTCTATGAATCCTTTCAAACGAATGGCAATATCGCTGAAACATGAACCTGCCGAATTGCCCCAAACGCCGTATATTGATGTCGCAGGAACAGCGGGATCCGATCGATACAACTTTTTAATTTCAGTAAAATAATTTGAACCGACACCTGTCGTATCGCCGCATTGCTTGTATTTATCATAAAGCTGGCTAAATTCCCTTGCTATTTCCTCAACCGTCGCTTTTGCCGTGTTTTGTACATCCTGTTCATAATACTGATTATACGGTCGGTCGAAATGCACCTCAACATTGATCGGTAAGGAATTGCTAAGGAACTGACCGGTAGCCACCCATAACCCTTTTGCCGGATCGTAGAGCGTAGGCAACACAACCGTTTCACCGGAAGAAGTTAATACATGCAGTTGCACATTCGATACCAAAGTGGGATCGTTTCTTGCAAACGCTATCGTAAATGTAAAATCAGGATAATTAGGCCAATACCAATATATTTTCGATGTCATGGTCGGATTCAGAAAATCAAATACCGTAACATATCCCTGCAAATTCAAAGAACCGGAAGCATGTGCCGTATTATACATTGTCACGTTGATTGGTTCATTAAATGTTTCATCATAAACTACTTCCTTTGTTTCTGTCTGCAAGGTTAATCCCTGCGGCGTAATCACATCCGCCCGGATGCTGTGGAACGAAAATACGTTTGCATTAAGTAAATCGTATTGCATCATCGTCCAGTTTCCGTTTGCAAGAGCGGTAGTCTGTCCGATAAATTCATCGTTGTCATATACTTTTACTAACGAATTGGCAGGAACAATTCCTTTTAGGGATATCGACTTGCGCGAAGTAATATCGGGAGCGTACATTTTCAATCCTTCCGCTTTAAAGTATGCAGCTCCAATCGGTTGACGTATCGTTTTGCCATTCAAAGTAAACTCGATATAGCCGTTAGGCGCATAATCGCCTCCCTGCAAAGGAATTATACAAAAATGAACAATATCGGAATCCGAAGCCATAGGAACCGTCAACTGATTATTCTGAATTGTATAATTCTTGAATACGCTATCGCCAATCATTACCGATCCGGCAACAAATGAGCAGTTTGCGGGAATATCGGCTATCAATTTCAAATCGCTGACCTGATCACGGATATTTTCTTTAAATTCCACTGCGCTGCGAAGCGTAACATAATTGTTGAGGGCAATCAGGGCTTTATTGACGGAAAATACCGTATTGTCAGTCGTATAACTCAGTTGACTTTCATCTAATTTCGGAATGGTCGGGATGGTTGTTGTCGTGATTATCCCGCTCTTTACTGTCAAGGTTTGAAGAATGTAATGCGTATTTTCCACTAATTCGGTAGAAGCAAAAGCCGATAAATTCTGGATCGAATTGAAATTCAGACTCTTCGCCATAGACAACAAATAATAGGTTCCATCGGGGAAAGCATCGGTTGTAAGCGTTTGATCGACATAGTCGTACTGAGCCAGACGCTGACCGGTCGAATCATAAACGATGCCCACGTTGGATTCATTTCCGCTGTTCAGATAATTTGACCGGATAAGTCCGTGTTGCAGAATGTTGAAAGTAACGGAAACAGCATTATTCTCTTTGACGACTACGGTGTCTGTAATCGGGTTGAAGCCATTGGTCGTACCATAGCCGGTAGCCGTTACCAAAATCGAATCGCCCACATCAGTCTGCTGGTTTATCTGAATATTGGGGAATAGATAAACTATATCGGTAATATCCTGTTTTTTGGTAATATTAAACAAAGTAAACCCGACATTGGCATAATCGGAATATCCGGTTGACGGCGCAGGAGTTTCCCCTGCCGGCACGCTTTTCGTATAATTCAAACTCACCGAAATCGTTACATTCTGTGAAAAATTAACGGTCACGATGGAACTCCACAATCCCGAACTATCGAGAAAACGGTAAGACAGGGAATTAACGACTTTGTCAGCTGCCAAACAATTGACGCTGTCCAAGAGGACAAAAGTTTGTTGAGGAGCGACATCCACCCTCGTTTTTTTGCTGTAATCGTTGTTGAGCCAATATTCGTAAGCCGTAATCGCATTATTATCCCTGTTGTCGGGCAGCATTTTGTAGAACCAGTCGGAAATCACGCTGCTCCACAGTCCGTTGGCATCCTTGAAACGGGCGTGCAAGGTATGAAATCCCACCGAAAGACTTTGGCAGGAAGCGGTTGTTTGCAAGTTGAACGTTTGCGCGGGCGAAACGCCGGTCTGCGCCTTCGATGCGTAATCGTCGTCGAACCAGTATTCGCAAGCCGTAATCGTATTATTATCGTTGTTTTCCGGCGGCAGCATTTTGTAGAACCAGTCGGAAACCACGCTGCTCCACAGTCCGTTGACATCCCTGAAACGGGCGTTCAACGTATGAAATCCCACCGAAAGATTCTGGCAGGAAATCGTTGCGTGCCAGTCTGACGTTTGCACGGGCGAAATACCGGTCAGCGTTTTCGACGCATAATCGTTGTCGATCCAGTATTCGCAAGCCGTGATCGTATTATTGTCGTTGTTTTCCGGCGGCAGCATTTTATAGAACCAATCGGAAACCACGCTGCTCCACAGTCCGTTATCATTCTTGAAACGGACGTTCAATGTATGAAATCCCACATCTAAATTCCGGCAGGAAACCGTTGTTTGTAAGTTAAACGTTTCTACGGGCGAAATAGCAGTTTGCGTTTTCGACGCATAATCGTTATCCAACCAATATTCGTATTGAACAATATTGCTTTGAGCAACCAAAGTTCCACAGGCAAACAACAAAAATATCCACAGATAAATTCGTTTCATTGGTTGTCTGTTTTATCGTGTTTGTGCTGAAGCCTGAATATTCACTTTGATATTTCCGTCTTTATCGGTATGTCCGGAAATATCCACTCTGTTGATGTGCGGGTTATAAGGAACTGCGCCGGGTTTATAAGGAGTCGTGCCTCCGTATATGCCTATGTCCGTGCCGTCGCTTCCGGCATTTTTGCAAGGGCTGTCGTCGCGGATTACCAAATTTTTAGGTGCAGAAAAATCATTCACTACAAAAGTATACATCAAGGATTGATTCACCAGATTATTGCTCCCTTCGTTGGTTCCATTAGGGAATGTAATATTTCCTTGGAAAGCATTGTTATTAAAATAAGAATTTGAACAACCGGAAATTGACGTTCCAGTACAAAAGTTATTTTCAACAGTACATCCAGATGAATTGATTACACAGAAATTATTATTAAAAATATTATTATAAATAAGCGTATTCACAAAATAGGTGACGTAAGCGCCAAGATTATTATTGATGATGCAATTAGATGCATTCTTACCATCTATATAATTACCTAACAAATTTTCACTAATAAAAATTTGCGTCACTTGAGCGCTTAAAGTAATAATACTACCACCACTTATTCTGTTACGCCAAATCGTCACATTGCTTATATTATCGTGCGTACCAGATCCGTCAGTATATCCGAATGTAATTGGACCTATATAACAACCGGTAATTAAACTGCCGTCCGAGCCTTCCCTGAAATTAATGCTAACGTAACTACCATTAGGTAATTTTATATCGGATATTGAAATTCCGCCAATAGAATCCATATCCCAGCCGGCGCCGATAATTGTCAGTCTTTTGTCGATAACCAAATTATTCTGGACTTGAATCGGTCTCCCCGGCAAATAAATCGTATCGCCCGAAACCGCTTGTTGAATAGCCGTTTCCAGATCGGCGTAGAAATTGGCTTTTGAGCCGTTCTGAACATTAAACAATTGCTGTGCAGGCAGATTCACCGCTGCACAAAAGATGCAAATTAAAAAGAAAATCCCGTTTTTCATAACTCTAAATTTTAAAATTTATATTTGTTTTTTATTTTGAAATATTAATATGATATTTCGCGACAAATGTATTTATAATTTTTTAATCTGTCAATCACCCAAAAGGGTGAATTTTTAGGGAAAATGAATTTTTAACATTAAATTCCCCGCGCGCTGTCGCATACGGCTATAAATGCGTGAGCGCTAAGGAGTTGTCAAACAATTAATATGCCAATTATTCCATAATTATCTTTGCGTACTTTGCGATTAACCTTTGTGCTCTTTGCGGTAATTTGTATTTTACCGCAAAGAACGCAAAGATTTTCGCAAGGAACGCCATTTGTAAAAGCAACATTAATTTCTTGATAACTACTAACGCGCTTTTTCGTGATTTTTTCAAAATTTTCACCCTTTTGGGTGATATGAATTAATTATAAAAAGCCTTACCTTTGTAAAAAAATTACGATATGCATATTTCAATCCGGTTAAGGTATTTGTTTTTATTCGTTTCCGTTCTTGTTAGCGCTTCTTTACCGGCTGTGCAAAAGCAGGATACGATTTATTTGTTTGTTGATTCATTAAAGCGTATTCTGAATGAGAAAAAAACGACAGCCGACGAACAATTCAACATTCTTTTACGTCTGGGCATAGAATACAACGGTTTGGAAAAATTCGACAGCGCCCGAATCTATCTGAATCATGCCTTGAACCTGCCGGGAGGCAAAGAATTTTGCGGCGGGCGCATCATTGTCAATCTGGCTAATTCGTATGCCTTTAACGGAGAATATGCCGAAGCGTTGAAATATTACTTGGAAGCGCTGGGAATAGCGGAAAAACTTGAGGAAAATATCAATACCGTCCGCTCAATGGCAAATGCCGCCGAAATGTATTACCTGATGGGCAATCACGACAGGGCGCTGTATTATGCAGAACGGGCAAAGGATAGAGTGCGTTCGCCGATTCCCACCGGCGAAACGTACATGCTCCCTCAAATTTATTATGTTATCGGTTCGGTTTATTTAGACAGGGGCGTATTGGATAAAGCGGAAGAATCGATGACGAAATCATACCAAATTGCCGATACGGTTAGCAAATATCATATTGCATTAGATGGAAATCCGGAAGGGAATCTAATGTACTGTTCCTACGGCAAGGAAGGATTGGCGCGGGTTTGTCTTGAGCGTAAAGATTATGCCAAAGCGCTGGAACTTGCTGCCGAGGCGATGGATTTTGCCCAACAGCACGGCGATTCGGCGGTAATGGCAAAAGTATTATACGCTTTTTCGGATATTTATCTGGCGCAAAACAACTATGCCGAAAGCGGAAAATATGCCCTTAATGCGATGGAAACAAGCCCTGAATCTATGGAACTGTATCCGGGTATCGCTTTCAATATCGCTACATCCAGCCTGTTTGCCGGAAACAGCGGGAAAGCCTACGAGTTTTTCCATATCTATTCCGATCAAATGAAAAAGAATACCGATAAGCAGTTTCGTGAAACGATGGCAAGTATGGATATACAGTTTGAATCCGAGAAAAAGGAACTATATATTTCCAATCTCGAACGCCAGAGATTATTGTACATTTTTGCCGGGGTTGCGAGCATTGTGCTGGCGATTACGGTATGGTTTATTTTGCGGCTGAAGATAAGAAACGAACAAAAGGAAAAGCAACTTGTTGTGGCAAATGCCGTTTTTGAAGGTGAAAAGCGGGAGCGGGAACGATTTGCACGCGACCTGCACGACGGCGTAAACGGTATGCTTTCGGCTATACGAATTGAAGTTGCGGCTACGGAACATCTGCATAATATCCGCGACCGGATCGACGACTGCATAGAAGAAATCCGCCGTCTGGCAAATGGCGTGATGCCCGTTTCCTTGCAGCGCTTCGGAATAAAAGCCGCTTTGGAAGATTATTGTCATACATTCCCCAATGTTCAGTTTTATTTCTTTGGCGAAAATAAACGGTTTGACGAGAAAATCGAGCTTGTGGTTTATTACTGCACTTACGAGCTGGTACACAATAGCGTAAAGCATTCGGGAGCGACAAGCATCAATGTACAGTTGGTGCAGGAGGCAGACCGCATTTCACTTTTTGTTCAGGACAACGGCTGCGGTTATGACAAAGAATCTGCCGGAAAAGGCGTTGGATTGAAAAGTCTTTACGACAGAGTTAAGGCGTTTGATGGAAAAATAGAAGTCGTTTCTTCTCCTGAAAATGGTACGGAAACAACAGTTGAGTTGAAAGTTGAGAGTTGAGAGTTGAAAGTTATGAAAAAGATTAATGTACAGATTGTAGAAGATCATAAGTTGATGGCGAATAGCTTGAGCAAAATGATAAACGAATCGGGCGTAGCCCTGATTACGGGAATATATTACGATTTAAAGTCCTGCAGGAAAGGCATTGCGAAAGGAATACCCGATATATTGTTGCTCGACGTTGAGCTTCCCGATGGCAATGGGGTGGATTTTTGCGCTGAAATATTAAAATCCATTCCCGGATTAAAAATCATCATGCTCACAAGTTACAAGGAATTTAATATAGCTAAACACGCTTTGTACAATGGCGCTCTCGGCTATATCCTGAAAAATTCCGAACCCGAAGAAATGCTTGCCGGAATAGAAACGGTAAGCAGGGGTAACCAATTTCTGTGCGAGGAGATAGATATCATGTTGAAAAACAACAGAGATGAAGAAATCATCTGGCTTACCGATATAGAGAAGTTAGTGCTTAAATACATTGTGGAAGGATATACGCGAAAACAAATCAGCGAACTGCTCTACCGCAGCGATGCAACCATCAAAACCCACTGGCGAAACCTGTTTGTTAAATTAAAGACAAGAAACACCGCCCAATTAGTGAAAAAGGCTTGCGATATGAAATATGTTTTTTGAGTAACTATTAAGTGTGTTAAATAATGTTTTTATATATTCAAATTTCTAAATCCGAAAAATGTTTTTCCATTTCTTCAAGTTCTTCTTTTAAAGCCGATAATTCGGAACGGACAAATTTCAACCGGTAAACAATATCTTCGGTTTTAACAACGCCTCCTTTGTTGGTTTTTAGTTTTTGTTTGGCGCCGTCAAGAGTTAATCCTTCTTCTTTTACCAAATGATATATCAAACGAATAGCTTCAATATCCTGTTCGCTGTACTGTCGCGTTCCTTTGTCTGATTTGGAAGGACGAATAGAAGTAAATTCCTTTTCCCAATAGCGAAGCAGGGAAGCGTTTACATCAAACATTTTCGCAACTTCCTGAATGGAATAAAGGATTTTTTCCTGCTTAAAAGACTTCATATCATTGCATTAGCGTATTCGTTTATCTGCTTTCGGAAATAAATAATACTTCGTCGTAATCTTTCGGACTTAGTTCCATGAAGAAATATTTTGCCGGATTGTCCCATCTTCCTTTGACTAAAACTTCGTAATGGACATGATTTCCGGTAGCTCCTCCGGTCATTCCTACCAGGGCGATAGTTTGTCCGCGTACTACTTTTTGTCCGGGACGCACCAGCAATTTGCTGCAATGACCGTAAAGCGATTCATAGCCGAAACCGTGATCAATCACAGCGCAATTTCCATATTCTCCTTTCCATGAAGCATATTCGACAACGCCGTCGCCGGTTGCATGAATGGGAGTTCCGGCATCTGCTGTAATATCAATTCCCGTATGCATTCGCAGATCGCCCCAAATCGGATGTATCCGCATACCAAATCCCGATGAATATTGTTTTTTATCTTTTACTAAAATAGGAACTATCGCCGGAATGCTTTTCATGCGTTGATCCTTAATCTTAATTAATCCCATCAACTCATCATACGAATTGGACTGAACATAAAGTTCTTTGGTCATAACATCCAAATTGCGGGTAGTTGAAATAATCAAATCCGAATTAGGCATATTCATCAGGGATTCATACCGGTTGGTTCCTCCAAAGCCCTGACGGCGAATGGATTCAGGGATAGGATCGGCATTAAAGATTGCTCGGTAAAGCAAATCGTCTCGCTGCTGAAGATCAGACATAATCTTTTCATTCTCGGAAATACGCCTGTTTAATACTTCATATTGTGTAAGTAAAAGTTTATTATCTTTTTTTAATTGTTTTTCTCGTGGTGAATCAAAAGCGTAAGTAGCGACTCCAAATAAAATAACGCCTATTCCTATGCCGATAATTAATTGCCTGAAAATAATCCATATCCTTTGACTCATAGAAACATAAACTCGTTCGTATGTTACTGTTTTTGGGTTATACTGGAAAAAAATTTTACTCATTGGCGCAAATTCTTATTGATAATTGCGACAAAAATAAGTTATTTATCGTACTTTTGCAAATTATTTTGAATAAAATATTTATAATAAGGCAATGACAGCTAAAGAAATTCGTCAATCGTTCAAAAATTTTTTTGAAGAAAAGAGTCATAAAATCGTACCTTCCGCTCCAATGGTTATCAAAGGCGACCCTACGCTGATGTTCACCAATGCGGGAATGAACCAGTTCAAAGACGTTATTTTAGGAAATGTTCCTGTTCAATATCCGCGGATAGCCGATTCGCAAAAATGCCTGAGAGTAAGCGGGAAACATAACGATTTGGAGGAAGTTGGACACGATACCTATCATCATACCATGTTTGAGATGCTGGGCAACTGGTCGTTTGGCGATTATTTCAAGAAAGAAGCGATTGAATATGCTTGGGAATATTTGACGGGAGTATTGAAATTAGATAAAAACCGGCTGTATGTAACGATTTTTGAAGGAAGTCCTTCGGAAAATTTAAATCGCGATGACGAAGCCGCTTCGTACTGGGAAAAATATTTGCCCAAAGAACGCATTATAAACGGAAATAAAAAAGATAATTTTTGGGAAATGGGCGATACCGGACCTTGCGGACCCTGTTCCGAAATTCATATAGATATTCGTCCCGAAGAAGAACGGGCGAAAACGGACGGGTTAACTTTAGTCAATCAAAGTCATCCACAGGTGATTGAAATATGGAATCTCGTTTTTATGCAATTCAACCGGAAAGCCGACGGCTCGCTCGACAGTTTGCCTAAAAAGGTGATTGATACCGGCATGGGATTTGAACGCTTGTGCATGGCTGTTCAGGGAAAAACTTCCAATTACGATACGGATGTTTTTCAGCCGGTTATTTTGGAAATCGGCAAAATGACGGATAATATATATGGTAAAGATCCGAAGAAAGACATTGCCATGCGGGTGATTGCCGACCATATCCGAAC
>Ga0123357_10000732_pt1 | contig 33049 bp, 33 predicted proteins | sample TergutEmb28metaG_FD_89873 | JGI IMG/M metagenome (GOLD analysis project Ga0123357, IMG submission 89873) | Embiratermes neotenicus P4 segment gut microbial communities from Petit-Saut dam, French Guiana - Emb289 P4 | ecosystem: Host-associated > Arthropoda: Insects > Digestive system > Gut ... | reverse complement strand
TCCAAAGACAGGGAGACAGAGAAGCGCAATATCTACAACAAGGAGTCTCAGAAGCAGATCGCAGACTATCTGCAGCGGCAAGGCAAATTAACCAACAATCTGGAGCCATTCGACTATACCGCGTTGCCCTGGCAGCAGTGGCATGACTGGCATTTCAATCACTATCCGGTGAAAAGCCAGAAAATGCCGGAACTGAGCCTGGTGGAGGGTCTGCGGCCGGATGGCTTGCAGGCGGCGCTGGCCGGCTTCACCCTGCGGGCGCTGGCCAAGGGCCATGTGAAGCCGAATGGGAAAGGCGGCCACACCATCACCGTCACCGAGGTCAGCGTGTATGTTGATGACCGGTTCGCCTTTCAGATGGGTGAAACTTTTCATCTCTGGAGCTGTGAGAAAAAGGAGTTCCGCGCCAAGGTTCTTACCATCATCCCTCCTTCATTTTTTGAGCTGACCGGATCTGATTTTCTCCGTTTTCAGGACAAATACAATATCGGCCGAGACTTTTTTGTTCTCACCCCATTACATCCAGTTGAGTCGTTTCAGGAAAAAAGCTATGATTGGCCATGATCAAAAAATTGCTCCTCATTCTCTATCCCGTGGTGCTGATCGCCGGGAATCTGGCCTTGATCGAGTGGTACGCCGTTCCAAGCGACTACAGTCAAATTCGCTCAGAGTTCTTCTACGGGGACGATTTCTGGCTCTATACCGCTTTTGCCTTAGTCATGCTTGCTCTTGCGCTCTGGTACTGGTTGCGCAAGCCCGGCCTGATCAGCTTTATGATGGTGCCGGTTGTGGTCTTTGTCGTGTGTGGCATTCCCGGTCTGGATTGGAAAAATACTTGGATATATGGCCCGGTAGGCGGAAGCGCCATGCACACATGGGTCGAGGACGAAGCGAAGATGTGCATGCGACAGGGCCTGCCGATCTATCTCAACTGGCGGGAGGTTTGGATCGATCAATGGGGCCATGCCTCGCTTGGTCAGTGTCCGGACAAATTAAGAAAATACCGGCCTCCGGATACCACAAAGTAACGCCGATCCTTTTCAAATTCTCCTCTGTATTCCGCCGTTTGACCTGTATTGGGCCAAGCGGCTTTTTTGTGCCCATTTCTCGGACAATTTCCGTCTTGGAGACCGCATGATGCCTACCTCCACCAATTCCTATAATCCCGCCCTGGACCAGGGCAGAGAAAATGACATGTTCCTGCATTCAGGAGTAGGGGCGGCGTTTCGTCGCCCGGATCTGATGTCACGGGGAAAACGGGCGGCAGGATGCAGGAGAAACAAAAAATGCCGGCGGTGAGCAGAAAAGGTGACCCGGTGAGCTGCGGCGGCACGGTGCTGGAAGGCTCCGCCACCATGAGCATCGGCGACCAAGGGGGTGAAGACTGGGGCCGGGAATTTGCCTTCAGTCTGGTGAAAAACCCAAAAGACAAGCTCGTTCTCTGTCTGCCGGAAATGGCCGCAGCCCAGGCAGAACTGGAAAATGCTGATAACCGCCAGGGCTGGCTGTATCTGCACGATTTCGCGCTCAAGTGGCGTTCCCGTCGGGCCTGGGTCATGCCGGATGACGAGAGCAACGGTGGTCAGGAGCCCACCTTTATCGATTGGGACTGGCTCATGAAGTACAAGCGTTTTCGCGATGCCGTGGATGAGCTGACCACGGAGCAATATCTGATGAAACCAGACGCTAGGAAGAAGTTGACGAAGATTTTGGAAAAGGAAGGCGCGTTCGCCGGACAAGGAACACCTTTTGACCACACGATATTGCCTTGGGAGGAATTGAAGAAGCATGCCTTTCAGGAAAAACCCATTTCTTATTCGAAAATGTTGGCTCCGGATATGAAAACCCCTGACGGTCTTACCGCCGCCATGGGCGGTCTCACCGTTTATGCTTTGGCTGCTGGGGAAACGCACGTCGACCCCAATGGATTGCGGTGGATCACTATCCGGAAAATCGGCCGATTTATCCACGACGGCTTCGATTTCAATGGTGAGCAATGGCTGGGTAATTGGGAATGCTCGGAAGAATATAAGGGATTTAAGTCAGCGGATACTATTATGGAGGTACCTTTTGAACGGCTAGGCGAAAATATGGGCCTTGAGGTTAGCCTGCCATCGCGTCTGGATAACCGCGCCTTTCGCGAATTTCGGAAGCGCACCGGCTATGGCTGCGATTTCCGCGTCACGTGCCAGCCCAATGTTGTCAGTGTGGAGGAATTTAGTTATGTTGCGCCATGAGCAAATTTATGGACAAACTTCTCTCCATAAGCCGGTTACGGCTGTTTACAGGGGTCTTTCTCATCTTACTCCCACTGATCGCCGCGATAGTTGGCTCAACTTTCCAAGAGGTAGATGCCAAATATTATACCCCTTGGCCGGAACGTTTGCGCATAGTTGTTTCTATGCTTGTTTTCCCGCAGCTCAAGGGTGGATGTCCTCCGGGTTTATACATGTTCGGACCTTCCATTATTGCCGGTTTTCTCCTCCTGCTCTTCAAATCACGCTGGTTTTTCCTTCCGGCTGTTTTGGCCTTTCTCTGGGTTGCCCTCCTGTCCCTTGCACTATTAGCTTTCAACCGAATGGGCGGCTTCTAGCCCGCCTGCGTTTCAGCCAGCCCCTTTTCTTTTATTCCGCCCGACTCATCTTTTCCGCGGTGTTGCGTCGTTTGGCTTTTTGGTCAAGCGGCTTTTTTGTGTCCATTTCTCGGGCTATTCCTGTTTCGGAGGCTGCATGAACAGACGTATGGAGGAGTTGATTGTTGCGGCTGGTCCGGAGGCTGAAAAAATGCTTGAAGCCATCTTGGTGGAGTTGCTGCGCGTCCGCGTGCAGTATCCGGACTGGCCGGCCGACCCTGTTCAGGCTGCCGAAATTGTCGAGGATAAGGTCAGGAAGAATGTCCAGGAGGCACTGGATTTTTATGGCTATGGAGGCGAACGATCCCGCATGGCGGATGCGTGTACCCAGGTCGGGGCCATGAGCCTGCGATTTTTGACCCATTTGCACGTGTACCATCGCAGAGCAAAGGAGGCCGACCATGCCTAGCAGCGATTTCACCCGATACGCAGTGGCGAGCAGGACGCAATGCCTGCACTGGATCACGCCACGGTTTGATGACCACTCGTATTCGTTTTCCACCTTCACATTGATACGTCAGTTCGGGCAGGAGTGCGATGGTTTTTTGCCCGTACCTAGGGAACGGAAATGATGAACCCAACCAACAGCGTATATTCGTTATAGTTCGTGCCGACGTATGTAAAACGTGTGAGCTGTATTGGCAGGGCGTGCCGGAGTTCAGGGAATATTGAGAGCAGCATCGTCGAGGATGCCGTACCGGCTACGATCGTCAGGCCAAGGAGATTTACCAGCAGGCGGTGGAGCCGTTGTTACTGAAGGAGGAAGCGCCGTGACCATCAGTATGAATACCCCTATTGTCGCCATCACCACCCGTGAGGATTTGCGTGCGGTCATGGCTGAATTGATGCCGGTACAAGGCGAGATGCCGCCGGAAGTGGTGGAGCTGGAAAAGCTCAAGCGCAAGGAGGCGCTTACGACCGAGGAGGTAGAAAAGCTCTATAATCTCAATGCAAATACCTTGCGCAAACGCCGCCTGAACGGTGAAGGCCCTGCGTACTCCAAGGACGGGGAAAAGGTGTTGTATACCCATGCCGCGGTCAGGAAGTACATCGAATCCCGGAGGCAGAAGACCCATGATCAGCCGTAGCCGCTTCCGCTTCCCGCCTGTCTCTAGCTTGCCGCATCAAGGCACCGATACGGGCGGCTGCCTCCTGTTTGGCGTCCGGACACAAATGGCTGTACCGCTTGGTCATCTCCACGGTTTTGTGCCCCACCAGCTCGCCGATGGTGAACAGCGGCACCCCGGAGATAGCCAGCCAGGAGCAGTAGGTGTGCCGCAGGGTGTGGAACACCACCTTGTGCCGCCGATCCGTGATGCCGTCATTCAACCCACAGTCGGCCACTGCGCGCACGAAACTTTCGTCGGCATCCGGCTTGATGCGCTCCCTGCCGCCGTTCCTGGGGCGGAAAACATATTCGCTGAGCGAAGCGGGGCGGATTGTTTCCAGCAGGTTCCGGACATCAGGCGTCATGTGCACGATGCGGCTGCCGGTCTTGGCATCCTTCACCAGGATGCGTCCGGCCGCGAAGTCCAGATGTTCGCCGCGCAAGGCTACGATCTCGCCTTTGCGCATGCCGGTGTGGAGCGACAGGAAGGCGATATCGTGCCAGGTACGGCTGCGCGCCTTGACGGCGTCCAGCAACCTGAGCGCTTCATCTTCGCTGAGATACCGGGTGCGTTCGTTGTCGATTTTGGGCAGGACAAGTCCATCGGTTGGTATTGCCCCGCTATACATGCCCCAGGAGGCGAGCTTGCGGTACACGCGCCGCACGTTGCCAAGCGTCAGGCGCACCGTGGCGGGGGAGAGGCCTTTGCGGAGCATGGCTGTTTTTATCCCTTCAAGGTCAAGCGAGGTGATGGCGTCGAGCCGCCGATGCCCAAGGGAATCTTGCAGGTACAGCCTGTAGCGGCCTTGCTCATTGTGGGGCTTGCTGACATTCGGCAACAACCATTTTTCCTCGTACAGCGCCCATCCCTGGGCAAATGTCATGCCGCTGTCGGCGGCCGCTTGGCGTTTTGGCTTTTCTCCTCTGGAGATGCAGTCGAGAGTGGCGCCGCGCTTTTGGTTGGCAAAAGCAGCATTGACGCCGTCGCTGGCATATCCGATGAGTTCCCATCGGAACTTGCCTTTTTCATCTCGATAGCATATATCAAAAGCCGTATCCGGCTTGCCGGTGCGCTTGTTGATTATCTTGCGCGAATACACGCCCGGGAAGCGTGTTTTCGTGCGTTGCGACCCTTGCTTTGCCGCTATCATGCCGCTATCATTTTTAGCCATAACGCTATCAATTCGCTATCTGTTTTATATGTCTCTATACCGGTATGTATCGCCATTCTGCTAATTTTTACATTGTTTTTATATCGGTGGCAATATAAGGACAAATACAGAAATACCAGCGCTTATTATATGCCATCCTCTGATACCGATTCCTTACGACCACTACCATGAACAGACGTTTACCCGCAGAATGGGAGCCACAGGACGGGGTGCTGCTCGCCTGGCCGCATGCGGACAGCGATTGGCGCGACAACCTGCCGGAAATCGTGCCGGCCTTTGTCCGGATGGTGGCGGCCATCAGTCAATTCGAGCGGCTGGTGATCGTTGCCCCGGAGATTGCTCCGGTCCGAGAACAACTGCACGCGGCCGGAATCGATACCGCACGGGTCGCCTTGTTCCCGATGGCCACCAACGATACCTGGACGCGAGACTTTGGCCCGATCACGGTGCTGGAAGCTCAGGGGCCGGTGCTGCTCGACTTCGGGTTCAACGCCTGGGGCCTGAAATTCGCTGCCGATCGCGACAACCAGGTCACCACCAACCTGACCCGGCTCGGGGCCTTTGGCCAATGCGCCCGACGCGTCCCCGGTCTGATCCTGGAAGGGGGCAGCATTGAGAGCGACGGCGCAGGCACCATCCTGACCACCGCATCCTGCCTGCTCAGCCCCAACCGCAATCCCCACTTAAACCGTCAGGAGATCGAACGCGCCCTGACCTCCCTGCTGGGCGCGTCCCGCCTGCTCTGGCTGGAAAACGGGTATCTGGCGGGAGACGATACCGACTCCCACATCGATACCCTGGCCCGATTCTGCGCCGAGGACACCATCGCCTATGTCCGCTGCGAAGATCCCGCCGACGAGCACTTTACCGCCCTTGCCGCCATGGAAGCCGAACTGCGGTCCTTCCGTACCCTGGCAGGACGTCCCTACCGCCTGATTTCCCTGCCCTGGCCCACGGCCTGTCACGGGGATGACGGCCACCGTCTGCCGGCCACCTACGCCAATTTTCTGGTCATCAACAACGCGGTTCTGGCACCGACCTACTCCATTCCTCAGGATGCGGCGGCCTTAGCCGCCCTAGCCCAGGCGTTCCCGAACCGGGAGGTCATCCCCATCGACTGCCGCCCCTTCATTGCCCAGCATGGATCGCTCCATTGCCTGACCATGCAGATCCCCCAAGGAGTACTGCCATGAACACGCTCCGTGCCGGTCTGATCCAGCAGCGCTGCACCGAAAACCGCGAGGAAAACATCGCCAAAAGCATCCTCGGCATCCGCGAGGCAGCCGCCCAGGGGGCCCAACTGGCGGTTTTGCAGGAATTGCATTGCTCTCCCTATTTCAGCCAGGCCGAAACCGCCTCCTGCTTTGACCTGGCTGAACCCATCCCGGGTCCGGCCACCGCAGTATTCGGCGCGTTGGCCAAGGAGCTGGGCCTGGTGATCGTGACTTCGCTGTTCGAGCGGCGGACACCCGGCCTCTACCACAATACCGCTGTTGTCCTGGATACGGACGGCTCCATCGCTGGCCGCTACCGCAAGATGCACATCCCCGACGACCCCGGCTATTACGAAAAATTCTATTTCACGCCCGGTGACCTCGGCTTCACCCCCATCGACACCTCCATCGGCCGATTGGGCATACTCATCTGCTGGGACCAGTGGTACCCGGAAGCGGCGCGACTGATGGCCATGGCCGGGGCCGAGGTCCTCATCTACCCCACAGCCATCGGCCATGATCCCGATGACGATGCCGGGGAGCAAACCCGCCAGCGCGACGCCTGGATGACCATCCAACGCGCCCACGCCATTGCCAACTCCATCCCGGTGCTCAGCGTCAATCGGGTCGGTTTCGAAGCCGATCCAACCGGCGCCGGAGCCGGAGCGCAATTCTGGGGCACCAGTTTTGCCGCCGGCTGCCAGGGAGAACTGCTGGCTGTGGCTGCCGTTGATCGCGAACAGGTGCTGACCGTCGATCTCGACCGGCAACGAAGCGAGCAAGTCCGCCGGATCTGGCCTTATCTCCGCGACCGGCGTATCGACGCCTACGCTGACCTCGTCCGCCGATACCGGGATTAATCGCCGCCGTCGGCCAGCGCCGACTGTCAAAATATCCGTTGCCAGAGCGTCTCCTTCCTTCGCGGCTGCCATGCGAACCCAACCCCGCGTCCTGTTTCCAGAAAACAGCTTTTTCTTTCTTGGACAAGACCCGGTCAATTCCCTATACTGTACCCATATTAATACGGTCATTAATCACCGAACAACAGTCCTTGTTTCGTCATTTCGACCAAAGGGAGAAACCCCCTTTCGCGAGAACTTACTGAAATATTTATAGATTTCTCATCGCTGTGCTCGTCGAAATGACAGAAAAAACTCTGGTCGGTGTTCGGTGAATAACGTACTCATTAGTATATCCCATGGTGTCCGTTCCCTCTTGACACCGGGATGGATACGGCTCTCCGAAGGGCTTGAACCCTCTGCGCAGGTTGCAGGCTGCAAGGGCTGCTTGCCCGGAAGCAAGACGCGCGCGCCGGTTATCTCCGACACCTGGCACCGCATACAGCGAGTGTATTGATATGACGCAGAACAAGATTCAATGTCCCAAATGTTTGCACGAGCAGACCAATCCGGTCGAATGCGAAGCATGCGGCCTGCTCTTCCGTAAATTCGAACAGGTGCGGGAGCGGAAACAGCAAGCCCAGGACCCATCCGCAAAATCGTCCAGGACTACTCCCAACCGATCGTCCTCTTTCCTGAAAATAGGCTTCCTCCTGCTCCTGATCGTCGCCACGGCCGCCGGCACATACTGGTTCACCGCAGGCTCCAGACAACCGGTTCCCTCCCAGCCGCAACAGCCAGCACCACCAACGACAGCGCAACCGGCCAAACCCCAGACTCGAACTGCTCCGCCTCCCCTTTCTCCTAAGCCGCAAGTCAGCCAGGCAGACGTGCAAGTCTCCGCCACCGGCGCCATTGAACAGGCCAAGATGGGCACGGTCGTCATCGAAACTCCGTGGGGCACCTTGGGTTCCGGTTTCTTTCTCAGCAGCAACCTCATTGTCACCAACAAGCATGTGGTCGAGCAGGACAACAGCAACTTGAGCGAACTGCGCCACAAGGTGCAAACCAACCGTGAGCTGATCACCCTGGAGCAGCAACAGGTCGAGCAGCTCCGCAAATGGATCACCACCGTGCCCGACGGCCCAGCGCGACGCCAAGCGATAATCGTGTTGCAGGAAAAGGAACGGGCATTGAACAAGTTGATCCCTCAGCAGAAGGAGGCGGAAAAACAACTCCAGATAGTGGAGGAGCCCAAGCGCCAAACGGATATCAAAATCTTTCTCATCGACGGCAGCGAGTACAGTCCACAGGCGATTCAAGTCAGTTCCAAACGGGATCTGGCCATCATCACCGTCTACGGCGGAGCGCAGAAACCACTCAAGGCGGCAAGTGCAAGCTCGGTGCTCAAGGAAGGCGACAAGGTCTACACCATCGGCCATCCCAAGGGCCTCCGCTACACCGTGACTGCGGGCATCTTTTCCGGATACCGCCAGAACCAGGAGACCGGGGAGATTATGCTGCAGACCGACGCAGCCATCAATCCCGGCAATTCGGGCGGCCCCCTGATCGACGAGTCCGGCCGGGTCTACGGAGTGAATACCATGATTTACCGGGACGCTCAGGGTCTAGGCTTTGCCATTCCCATCCAGGCCGTATTTGAAGAGTTCGCGCTCACCCCGCAATGAACCCACCAGGAGCGGCCGCCCCGAACGCTCATAAAAAATGTACCGATCGGATGTGGCATGTATAACGGTGTGCCAGCCACCCCGGAATCTGCCCTATTGGGGCCCCCAGGGTTTGCAGCGCCCCTGACGCCTGGACGCACAACGGGTTTCCTGCACATCTTCCCCTGAGAAGCCGATCCGGCGAGTTCGGATCTTCTTTCCGAGTTGAACGTGCCCAGGCTTCCCCGTTTTTTTTTCCAATTGGATGCCCCGACGTCACCTGATATTCTTTAGGGCTGCACTCGCTTATTCTCGACCTGCCAGTTTGAGCTGCAGACGTAGGAAACAGTCTTTTTCCCGGACGATCCATACACCACTCGGTCAAAAAAAACCGGCACGATTGCATCGTGGAACTGCTCGTCCTGTTGTAATTTTCTGGAAATATTTCGGGAAATATGCCCAGAACTATGGTAGCTAATTTAAACTAGTAAAGTAAAATTACTAAAACCAATATCCTCAGTGGGCGGGAAAACTGATTGTCGACCCGCCGGGCATCCAGAAACAGGATATGGGGCGGCATTGCTGGCGCAAATAGCATGGATTAACCGCAGACAAATCCGCCCCGGTACATTGTTGCTCAATATTTTGCCGACACAGCCTCGGAGGAATGACTGAATGGACATTGCGCAATCAAAAAGAAAATTTTCCTGGCAAAGCTTGGGTGATGTGCAACTCGGGCGGCCACATCTCGGGCCACTGGCACCCGTGCGTGCCTACCGTCTCATGCAATTTACCCTGTGGGATGTGCTCACCTCCGAATTGGGTCCTGAAAAGGCAAATGACATTGTCCGCAAGGCCGGAACATTAGCGGGACGGGAATTCTGCCTGAACCTGCTCGACAAGAGCCTGCCCTTCATCGAGTTCATTTCTCAATTACAGAAAAATCTCAAGGAACAGCTCATCGGACTCATGCGCATGGAACAGGTCGATCTGGAGGCCATGCAATTCACCCTGACCATAGCTGAAGATCTCGACTGCTCCGGACTCCCCTGTACAGATGAAATCGTCTGCCAGTATGATGAGGGATTTATTGGTGGCATTCTCGAAGAATACACCGGAAAACCCTTTCATGTGGCTGAGGTTGACTGCTGGGCGAGTGGTGCCAGGGTCTGCCGTTTTTCCGCCAAATTAATTACAGATCCGCTTGAATCAAGAGATTTTCAATAAACTGAGCCTGCTATTGCAAGGCCAGGTTCCGGAAGAGATCGGGGTTGACGATCTTGTCTCTGACGACGAACGTCGGCTTGCTGACCTGTTGAATGAGCTTTTTACTAACGTTCGAGAGGTCCACTCCTTCATCGTTCCCCTGTCGCAAGGGCAGTTAAACGGCATAAGGCTCCCGCAACCACGAAATTTTTTCTCTTCTCCCTTCAAGGAACTCCATTCCCGCCTTGTGCATTTAACGTGGCAAGCCAACCAGGTTGCTCAGGGCGATTACAATCAGCGCATAGATTTCATGGGTGATTTTTCCGATGCATTCAATGCGATGATCGTCTCCCTTGATCGCAATGAAAAGGATCTCAAGATTAAGATAGCAGAGCTGAAGGCCGCGTTATCCCGCATTTCCCAGCTTGAAGGTATCCTGCCTATCTGCTCGCGCTGTAAAAAAATCAGACAGGAAGGGACCGATCCGAGGGAGCAGAACAGTTGGGAACCCGTAGAGAGTTTCATCACCGCAAAAACCCTCGCCATGTTCTCCCATGGGCTTTGTCCAGAATGCATGGCGGCTCTGTATGGCGACAGTGAAAAATGGTAGGACGGCTGATAAGAAGAATTGGCGGGATAACCGCTGGCCCAGAAAAATAGTACTCCGCTCCCCAGCAAAATGGCGACTGGAGAACGGCGATACGCCCCCCTGCCCTCATGCCATCGTTATTCTTCGGCCTTGGTTACGTGATCCGCCCGGCGGCCAACCGGGCCCGCAGATTGGTCACTCTCCGGTTGGCATTGACATTCTTGACCGCGATCGCCAACGCCTTTGGCTGGCCGATGATCGTCACCAATTTTTTACCCCGCGTCACGGCGGTATAAAGCAAATTTCTTTCCAGCAGCAGGTAGTGCTGCATTGCCAGAGGAATAACCACGGCGGGATATTCCGACCCTTGACTCTTGTGGATGCTGGTAGCGTAGGCCAGTGACACCTCATCCAGTTCCCCCAATGCATATTCGACCGTTCTGCCGTCGTAATCGACATGCAGCACGCCCTCGTCGGGATCGATTTCCAGAATCCTCCCTATATCGCCGTTGAAGACCTCTTTGTCGTAGTTGTTCACCATCTGCATGATTTTGTCGCCCGGCGAATAGGTGATCCCGAAACGGGTCACCCGCGGCTCGCCATCGCCGTTCAGCGCCTTCTGCAATTCGGCGTTCAGGGAATGGGCGCCCAATCCTCCCCGGTTCATGGGCGTCAGCACCTGGACATCCCGCACCGGGTGCAGGCCGAACCGTTTCGGAATGCGTTCGGCAACCACCTGCAGCAGCTTGGCATGGATCTCCTCCGGGGTGGCCGCAGGCACAAAGTAAAAGTCGGACAACGCCTCTGTTTCGTTTTTAAGCGTCATCTCGCCGTTGTTGATCCGATGGGCGTTGACGATGATCCGCGATGCGGCCGCCTGACGAAAGATCTCGTTCAGCCGCACGGTTGCGACCGCTCCGGATGCAATCAGGTCGGACAACACCGCCCCGGGACCGACCGACGGCAGTTGATCCACATCGCCCACCAGCATGAGCGCAGCGCTGTCCGGAACCGCAGCCAGCAGTTTGTTCATCAACACCACATCCACCATGGATGATTCATCAATGACGATCAGGTCGGCTTCGAGCGGACGTTCCCTGCCCCGTTTGAAGCCGGCACTCTGGGGATCGAACTCCAAAAGACGATGGATGGTTTTGGCTTCCCATCCGGTGGCCTCGGCCATGCGTTTGGCCGCACGACCGGTCGGGGCCGCCAGCAGGATATCGAGCTGTTTGGCCGCGAGGATCTGCAGGATGGTGTTGACCAGCGTCGTCTTGCCGGTTCCGGGGCCACCGGTGATGATCAGCGCCTTGCCGCCAAGGGCGAGCCGCACGGCATCCTTCTGCGACTGCGAAAGGCTCAGCCCGGTCTTTTCCTCTGCCCACGGCAGGGCCTTGCCGGCATCGATTCGTCCCCACGGCGGACCTCCGGCCGCAATCCGCTGCATGTGGTTCGCCACGCCCACTTCCGCCCGGTAGAGCGGAGCCAGAAACAAGCAAGGGATGGCGTCGATCTCCTCCTCCACCAGGTTCCCCTGGTTGATCTCCAGCCGGATCGCCTCTGCCAGCGTTTCCCCGGCAATTTGCAGCAGGCGCTCAGATTCCCGCAGCAGGGTATCGCGGGCCGCGGCGCAGTGCCCGTCGGCGGACAGTTCCTGCAGCACATGGCGCACGCCCGCCTGAGCGCGGATCAGGGAATCCGGGGCAATACCAAGCCGTCCGGCAATGATGTCGGCGGTCTTGAAACCGATGCCGTGGATATCAAGCGCCAGGCAATAGGGATTTTCTGTAACCCTGATGACAGCCTCATCGCCATAGACCTTGTAAATGCGCACCGCCCGTCCGGTGCCCACCCCATGGGAATGAAGAAAGACCATGATCTCCCGGACCGCCTTCTGCCCGGCCCAGGCGGCGGTGATCCTAGCTGCCCGCTTGCTGCCGATGCCGGGAAGCGCCAGCAAGCGTTCCGGCACCTCCTCGATCACCGCGAACACCTCGGCACCGAACGCCCGGATCAGGATCTTGGCGAAATGGGGACCAATGCTCTTGACCATGCCGGACCCCAGATATTTTTCGATGCCGTCCAAGGTGTCGGGAGGGATGGTGGTCAGGCGGGAGGCCTTGAACTGCAGGCCGTGGGTCTTGTCGTTCTGCCAGGTCCCCACACATTCGACCAATTCTCCCGGCGTGATGACCGCCGCGTTGCCGATGACTGTAACCAGCTCGCGCCTGGCCTTGGCCTTGACCCGCAGCACACAGAACCCCGACTCCTCGCTGTGGAACGTGACCCGTTCGACCGAGCCGGAAAAACGTTCGACGGGAATATCCGAGCCGGGATGTCTGTCGCGCATGGTTTTCTCTGTTTCTCAGATTGCTTGCCGCTTCGCCCGTCGGCATGATAACAACAAAAAAGATGACGGGCAAAAATACAAGCCGTATTTTTGCCCGTCATTGAACGATACTGCGGACAAGGCATGTGCCTTCCCTGCCCGTACAGCGCCGGAGATCAGAAGGTGTAGGTCAGTGTGCCTGTGCCGCCCACGCCCTCGCGCTGGCCGGTGTATCCCTGGAGGCCAAGATCAATGGAAAAGTTCTTGGCCGGGGTGATGGAGACACCCACCTCGCCCTTGCCGGTGGAGCCGCCGAGGCTGGGCTCGTCGATCCTCGCGCCGTTCAGGGTGCCGCCTACATCGCCGTCGAATTCATATTCCCAGGCCCCACCCACATAGCCTGACGCCATCTTGCAGAAATCGTACGAATAACGGCCGCCGATCTGGCTGCGCAGGGAGTCGACAGCGTCGAATTCGACGCGTTCTCCGGCACCGGTTGTGGCGTTGAAGCCGTTGAGCCGGGTCCACAGCATGCCCCCATAGATATCCAGGCGACCATCCTTGGCAAAATCGAAGATCTTGCCCACGTTCGCATGTCCACCCATGTAGGTGGTGTTCTGGTCGTAGCGAGCCCCAAAGCGGTCTCTAAGGTTCAGATCGGTGGTGACGCTGCCCGCCCGCAGGGAGAAGTCGGCATAAATGCCATGGACGAAATCGTTGCGCAGGGCGATGCCGCCGCCAAAGTAATCGGTGTTGCCGTTGCCGACCACATTGGAGAAGGTGAACGCGTTGTGGGTGGAGTAGTCGCCGTGGCCGGTTTCAAAGAATACCGACAGGCCCAGGCGGCCGATGCCGGTTTCGGTCTTCAGTGCCGGACCCACGACGAAATTGTAGTAGTCGGAGGACACATGGCTGCCCGCATAAAGCCGTTGATGGGCATATTCCGCGCCGAACATGACGCCCAGACCGTAACCGTTCTTGTCTTTGAAGAGGTCGCCCTGCACGTTGGGATCAAACGTGTTGCGCAAGGTCCGGCTGATCAGCTCGGAGCCCTGATTCAGGTTGCCCAGAGCCGCCACGTTGCCCTCCAGATAGGCCTTGGCGACGCTTTCGTCGGCCCAGCCGTAGCGGGCCAGAAGATCCTGCCCGTTGGCAGCAACCCCCAGATCGAACAGATAGTCCGTGGCACCTGCGGAACCGACCACCTGGATACCCTTGGTGGTGTCGTCGGTAATCCCGGAGGAATGCAGAAGCTGGAGTTGGTCGCCCTTGCTGAGGGCGGTGAAGGGGTTGGTGCCCTGGGCCGCCTTCAGGCTGAATTGCGCGCCGTCGCTCACGGTCACGTTGCCATCGACCGCCAGCATGTAGTTAGGATTGACACCGTTGCCGCTGCCCCGGTAGTCGAGCAGGTTGACGCTTGCGGGCAGGATCATGTTGACGGTGCCCACGGTGCCGGTGGCCGAGGTAACGCCGTACACGCCGGGACTGCCGCCCAGCCAGATGTTGCCCACCCAGTTCTGGCCCGCGCCCGGGGTGTTGGTGACGTTGACATCCAGGTTATCGGCCCAGTATGTGCCCAGATCCGCATTGGCGGTCAGGGTCCGGACCGCGGTGGCGTCGCCCAGGGAGATGGTCTTGAAGTACACGCCGCTCTGACCGGAATCGGTACTGGCCACGGTATCGGTAAAGTTGAAGGTGGTGTCGATGACAGTGACGTCAACCTTGTTGATATTGGTGACCACCGCGTTCTGGTCGCCCGCGATGCCGGTCAGGTTGAGCTCCCTGGTCTGCAGGGAGTCGGTCAGGACCAATTCAGCCTTGGAGCCGCTGCTGCCAATCATGGTCACTATGCCGTTGTTCTCCTGGAGTACCTGTTCATTGCCGGTCTCCAGACGGTTGGCGTAAATGCCCTTGGTGCCGCCGGTGCCGCCGGTGGTGTCGATGGTGACATCGTGGTTGCTGGTATCGATGGTACCGCTCAGCGCTTCGATTTTGGCATCGCCCGCTCCAGAGCCACCGGCACCGACGAAGATAGTGTTGGCAGAAAACTTATCGGTATTGTTGGCGGTGAAACTGGCAGTACCCTCATCGGCCTTGACCGTCAGGTCACCGACCGTCACAAAGGTGGTGCCGGTGACGGTGGCGCTGGCCGCGGCCGCGCCGGATTGGACCGTGGCGTTACCGGTCATATTCAAGCCCCGGGAGTTGAAGGTGGCTGTGCCGCCGGGGTCGGTGGTGCCGGAAGAATCGATGGTCAGGTTGCCCGAGGCGACAGATACGGTGGCGTAGGGGGCATCGAAGCTGGCCTGACCGCCGCCGCTGCCACTGGTTCTCACCACCAGATCCTCGTCAGGACCGGTAATCCTCACCGTACCGGCGATGGGAGCGAAGAAACTGGCATTACCGGAACCTGTGGCCTCGATGGTCATGGTGCCGACACTGCTGACCGAGTTGCTCGCAGCGCTGACGGTCATGCTGGCATCACCGGGACCCGTGCTCAGAATTTGAGTGGTGCCGCCGCCAAAGTACTGCTCGGAATCGAAGGTGGCGTTACCGGTGCCGGTGGTGGCCTGGACCGAAACATCGCCGCTGGTGGTGACGATGCCGGTGCCGTCGGCCGTGAAGCCGGCATTGCCGGAGTTGCTGCTGAGCACATCCAAGGTGGTCAGGTCGGCATTGCCGTGGACAGTCATGGTGGCACTGCCGGCGCCGCTGGTCTGGACAGTGGTGGCATCGCCGGCGGTCAGATCGTTCGATTCATAGGTGGCATTGCCGCTGCTGTTGGCCCGGACGTCGATCGTGCCGCTGGTGGTGACGATGCCGGTGCCGTCGGCCGTGAAGCTGGCCAGGCCAGAGCCGCCACTAACTACGGCCAAGCTGGTCAGGTCAGCGTTGCCATGGACCAGCATAGTGGCCTCGTAGTCGGTGGCGGTGACCGTGGTGGCACCGCCGGCGGTCAGGCTGCCGGATTCATAGCTGGCGAAATTGCCGTCGGCCTGGACGTTCACCGTACCCGTGGTGGTCAGGTCGCCGTCGAGAAAAAAGGAGGCGGAGCCGCCCTGCCCACCGGCACTGTAATGCTCATAAAGATAAGGGCCTTGGCCGTCATCGCGAAGCTCGGACCAACCAAACTGTCTCCCTCCGGTAGCGCCGGCCTTGACGTCCAAGCTGCCGATTGCCTGATTGCCGGCACCCCAGTCCAGGCTGGCGTTACCGCCGGCACCGCCGGCACCGCCGATATCGCCGCCCCTTGTACCGGGGTCGCTGCCATCATAGGTGTCGTAACCAGCGCCACCCTGGCCGCCGTTACCGCCGTGGATGGAGACATTGTCGCCAGCGCCCACGCCGGTCATGTCGGTGGCGGTGGCGGCGGCGTTGCCGCCGGCCCCGCCGTTGCCGCCGCTGTGGTCGGCGCCGTTGTCGACCGTGCCGCTGGTTGAGTCGACGTACACCGCATTGTTGCCGCCACCGCCTACACCGCCGTTGGCACCGTCTCTATTTGCATCGGCGTTACCACCGGTTCCACCGGACCCGCCGGCAGAACTGCCAGCGTCTTCACCCGTCCCGGCGGCGTCATTGTGAGCGGCCGTGTCGATGGTGGCCCCGTTGCCGCCACCACCGGCGGCCATGGTGCCGTCATTGCCGGCGCCGCCGCCGCCACCGCCGCCTTCGATGAAAATATTGTCCGCCTGGGCCAGGGGAACGCCCACCAGGGGAGTCACCAACAGCGCCAAAGCCAGGGCCCCGATCTTCTTCTTGCAAAACACTCTCTTCTTCATGGGCAGCATCTCCATCCGTGTGTTTTTTTTTAATAGATAACAGGCATCCACAAAGGCCGCAGCCACCGTTGCTCCATCAATGGACAGTCTCGCGGCCGATTTTTTTGATATTTATACAAAAAATTATACCAAACAAACAGCATTCTGCAAACACTGCTGTCTCATAATTTTTCTTATAGCATAATTTGTGTAGAAACAGCACGTTGCGCTGGTGGCGGTTTAAACAGTGTTATCAAATTTCTTGTGGCGAAGGGGTTGAGTTGCAGGAGTCGATTCGTGCACTTTGCCCATATCCATGAAGGCCGGAAGGTGACCGGCGGCATCCTAAAACATCTTATCCTTAAGACTGTACATATCCATGAGATGTAATCAGTCTGAATTTTTGTCATTTCGACGAGCGCAGCAAGGAGAAATCTCTCAATTATTGCCGGATTTCTCCCTGCGGTCGAAATGATAACATATTGGATAGATGGGAAAATCAAGCAAGCCCCAACGTATGGGACAAGGATATGACGGTGATATCAAGATTCGCAAACGCACGCGAACGAGCTGCATAACAAATCAAGATTACAACGCTCTAGTCAGAACAATGATCCTAAGAGCGTCTGTCACCTTGCTCCCCGCAGTGACCAACATGGGCTGCCGGTCCGTGGGCAGGCGCGGCCATCGCCTGGCGCAGCCATTCCAGGAGACGCGCATTCACCGTCTGCTGCGTATCCCGCCATGATGCTGGCGTTGCATCCAGACCGCGTTGTCCGTCCAGGCGGCTTAACAAGCGCTTGAAGCGGCCAGCATAGGCATAGACCGAAGCATCCCCGGTCACGTCCACTCCGGCCAGTTTGCCGAAGCATCCCCGGATCACCGCCTCAAGATGCTCCAACCCGAAAACGCCCTGGTCCCAGTTGGTGCGCGCCACCGCCGGACTGAGCACATCCTTGTCGATGGACAGGTACAGGCAGCCGCTTGCCCGCGCCACAGGCACAAAGGCCGCCAGGAGTTCTCCGTCTGAGCCGAAACTTCTGCTGTGGCCCCCTCTGCCCAAAAGCCTCAACCAGGCGGCCCGGCGGCCCACGCTCCAATAGAAGAGTTTTCTCCGCACAAAGGGCGCAAGATAATTTTCCCAGGCATGGGCCAGGATGATGTCTGCCGAGGTGATGCCGATGACATGGATATGGCGAACACAGGCAAGATTCGCGGCATGGCGCACCCAGGAGCCGCAATGCAGGCCGAAGGGGTAGCGCATGTTGTCCGGATGGTTGTCGCAGACCACAATATCCAGAGAGGCCGGGGCGAGGGCTCGGTGCCGGGCCAGATGTTTGAGCAGATACAGGGAAAGGTGATGATAGTCGCCGCTACCGGTGAACACGCAGCCATGTTCCGGCGGCATCAACCCGTCCAGGTGGCTTGTCAGTTGCGCATAGCTCCGCAGGGTGCAGCCGAAACGGATATCCTCCTGCCAATCGCTTAAGGGGATACGCAGTTCATCCGGGGACAAAGGCAGCACCGAGGCGTCGAAATCCAAAACCACAGGCCGCGCCGTTGCCGACCAGATCAGCCCTGCCTGCCCTGCGTCATCCGGCCATTCGTTCATGCCGCACCCCGCACCATCTGACCGTCGGACTCGAAAAACCGCCGCAGGGGGCGGAGAATGCGCCGCAGCAGGGGATTATGCACCCATACCAGGTGGCGGGTAAAGGTGAACGACGCCCCCAGGCTCGCCTTGACCAGCGGATCGGTCCAGCCCGCTATGTATGTATGCAGCCCGTGCTCCAGGGCGAACTCCAGGTTCTCCACCCAACTGATGCAATACAGGTTCATTTCCCGCGCCAGCGGATAGGTGAAGCCCACGTACTTGTCAATCAACATGTTGTTCTGGATCAGGCATATATTGTACCCGGCAAGCCGTTCTCCATGCCGATACAGGAAGACCACGCCCTCGATCTCGCGGTGTTGCAGCAGGGCGGCGAAGAATTCCCGGCTGAGCAGGTCGAACTGGGTTTCGCTTTGCGTAAAAACCGCCAGGTACATGGCGTACAGCTCGTCCAGAAAGATGGGATCGGCAAAACGCGCATCCCCAAGGCGCACTCGTTCCACCTCCAGCACAAACCGCTTTTTCAGCTTGCGGCGCACATCCTTTCTGCGAACCGGGGAGAGCCTGCCCAGGTATTCGCCGCTGTCCGCAAAATCAATGGGCACATAGGCCAGGGCCTGGCCTTCCACCTGAATGAATCCCCTGTCTGCCGCCAGGGCGGCCAGGGCATCGGCAAAACCGTTGTCTTCTTCCGGCAACAGAGGCGAGCAATCAGGCAGATCCTTCAGGGCGGTCAGGGTATGGCTGCCGGCGTGCTCCGCCAGCAGGTTGTCGATAACGGCCGTGGGCGAAAGGTTCTGCGGCAGCGGCGCGTATTCGGTGAGGGTGGTCCCGGCGCAGCAGGTGCGCAGCCGCAGCAGCTTGGACCAGGCGCTGAACAAAGGAATCCTGATCAGGCAGCGGCGGACGCGGGGCTCCAAGGTGGTCAGCAGATCGAAGGAGGTGGAGAAGACCGGTACGCCCAGGCTGTCGATGCGGCAGGCAAAATCCTGCGGCGGATACCGGACAAACAGTCCGGCAAAGGCTGGAGGTTCCAGCAGGTTGCGGCAGGCAGCAGGCGCATCCGGGCTCACAGGCTGCTCCTCAATGTGTGCATGATCAAGGTGAAGGTCGCCTCATCCAGCCAAGGGGTGTTGGAGACGGTGAGCATCCTGTCCGCCAGATCCCGCGCGTTGGGGCAATCCGGCAGATCGTGCCCCGCGAGGATCGGGGCGAGAAAGGCATAATCCGGCAGGGCGTGGACAAACAGCTTGGACACGCCGTTGCCGGTGCGCCAGAGGGCGTGCAGGGCACGGTCCCGCTGCTCTTTTCCGGGCATGAGCACCATGAAAAAAGGCCAGATTCCCTCTGTTCCCAGACGATCGCCAATGACCGCAACGCCGGGCAGCGCGGCCAGTTGCCCGCGCCGGTGCCCGGCCAGCCTCCTTCCCTCTTCCAGGTGGGCGGGCAGGCGCGCCAGCCCGTTGGCCGCCACGCGCAGGCGCAACGCATCCAGGCTGTGCAGGGGCATGTCCGCCAAGGTGAAGACATCGCCGACCGCCGCGGCCTCGTCGCCTGCGGCCAGCTTTTTGCGCAGGTTATGGCCGTAGGCCAGCCGAAGACCGGAGGGGGTGTAGAACAATCCATACCCCAACAGTTCCAGGTTGCGGCGCAAGGTCCAGCCCAGATGGGGCCGCAGCGTCTCCCGGGCCACCGCCGCCAGCTCCGCCCGCAACTGAGCATCGCGGCTGACCAGGATGCCGCCTTCGTAGGTGGTCAGGCCCTTGCCGGCCGCCAGGCTGAAAAAGCCGGCATCGCCCCCCAGGCCGACACTCTGCCTGTCTTCCGCAAAGGCCCCCAGGGCCTGGGCCGCGTCTTCGATGACAAACGCGCCACACCGCGCGGCCACAGCCCTGGCCGCTTGGACATCTGCCACGCGGCCGCCGAGATGGGTGGGGATGACGGCCAAGGTGCGCGCATCGCACAGGCTGTCTAACTGTTGCGGGTCAAGATCGATGCCACTGCAAACGGTGTCGCAGACAATGGCGCGCAGGCCGGGCACCAGGCGCGTGGCCAGGGGCAGCAGAGGGCAGTTGTAGGCGGGAATAATGACGGCATTTCTATCTGGACGGCGTTGGCGCAGGGTTTTCAGGACGACCACCAGAGCGGCGGTTCCAGAGCAGGTGACAAGCGGGTCCGACAGACCGGGCCATTGCCCCAGGCCTCCGGCAAAGGACTGTCCGGGTTGGCGCACATAATCCCCCCAGGTCAGGGGCAATCCTGCCGTGGGCGGCAGTTCACGCCCCATTCGCGCCTTGGGCGGCATCCTGTCCATGTTCTTCTCCGGCAACGCTTTCACCCTTGGCCAGGCAGAGCACTCCGAGCACAATCAACAGGCCGCCCGCCACCTTGGAGAGGGAGAGCGGCTCGTGGAAGAGCCAGATGGAGAAAATGGTCACGGTGACCAATTCCAGGTGCGAGGCGGCAAAAGCGGGGCCGATGGGCGCGTAGCGCAGCAGGGTCATCCAGGAGACGAAAGAGCAGCAATATCCGACCAGCGCGCCATACGACCAGGGACTTGCCATAATCCGCAGCACCCAATCCACGTCGAAGGCCAGCGGCTCAGCGGCCGTGCCGGCGAATTTGAAACAGATCTGCGCCAGGGTGTCCGAGGCCATCAGGCACAAGAAGCCGATCAGATAAAATCGCTTCATACCCCAAGCCCCACCAGAATGACGCCGGTGGTGATCAGCAGCATGCCTGCCATGCGCCAAGGCGTAAGGCGCTCCTTGAACATCAACCGTCCGGCGATCATCAAAACCACGATGTTGATCGAGCCGAGCATGACTCCGGCAGCCAGGGGCACCTGTGACAAAAAGGCCGCCCAGACAAAGAATTCGCCGATGTAGCAGATAATTCCGGCCCACAGCCAGGGGCGGCGGGCCATGTGCTTCCAGTGGCTGAAGGCGTCCAGGTCAAGGCCGTGAGCGGCCGCGGCCTTGAAGGCCAGGTGCCCGAAGGTGTCCATGGACATGTTCAACAGCCAGAGGAAGACAGCCAGCGCTGTCATGCCGGCTCCACAATCGTCTGCCCTGCATCCCGGCGGCTCGCATCTTTGGGCGGCCCGGGAACAGATTCCTTGGCGGCGGCGGCCAAATCCGCGCATTCCTCCGCTTCCAGACGGCCTTGGAAAAAACGGGCCGTGGCGTCGGCCACCAGGTGCCGTTCCTGGTCCACCGTGACCATGTGGTAGCTGTCGTACAGCCTGAGCAGTTCCGTGGGCCCAGCCAAACGGTTTTGCATGTACAGGGCGTTTTTGCGCAGCCCGGCGATATCGTCGTTGTCGGCGTGCACGATCAAGGCAGGCGTCCGGATGGAGGGGAACTTCGCTTTCACCGCGTCCACCATACGCCAGAGTTCACGGATAATGACGCCCGGCGTATGGGTGTGTCCGGCGGTGGCGGTATCGCCGCTCTGCATCTTGGCCACGATGCGCCGACGCAGATGTTCATTCTTGATGCCATAGGGAAAGGCTTCCACAAAATGGTAGCGCTTGCCGATGTACGGCAGGCGCAAAACCAGGGGCAGCAGGAAACTGAGCTTGGGAATGCTCCACCCATCCCAGGTCAGGGTGGTCGAATACAGGGCCATGCCGCGCACCAGCAAGGGGTAATGATCCGCCAGGTACAGGCTGAGCACGGCCCCGGCGGACAGTCCCCCCACAAAGGTCACGTCCACATGCTCCCGCAACCGCAAAAGCGCCTGCTCCGCGCTGGCCGCCCAATCATGCCAGCGGGTGGCCAGGAGGTCTTCTTCCGTGCCGCAGTGTCCGGCCAGTACGGGGCAGAATACGGTAAAACCGTATTTGTTCAGGCGCTTGGCCACACTGAGCATTTCCGTGGGCGTGCCGGTCAGCCCATGCACCAGCAGGACGCCGGTCCGGCTGCCGGGGAAGAAGTGGCCGTTCTCCTTGATATGCCGCATCGCTTTCTCCAGACTGCTACCGCATGACCCGGCGCAGGAGTTCGTCGAGCAGACGCATGGCCAGATCGATCTCCCCGCGCGTGATATGCAGGGACGGAGCGAAGGTGATGACGTTCTTGTAATAGCCGCCCACGTCCAGCACCAAGCCGTATCGTGTGCCGTCAACTTCGATGTCACCCTTGATGCCCTCGTCCACGATGCGGTCCAGCATGGCCTTGTCGGGGGTGAAGCCGTCGGCGGCGCAGATCTCCGCGCGCAGGGCCAGACCCAGTCCATCCACATCGCCGATGATGGGATAGCGGGACTTGAGTTCCCGCAGACCACTGAGGAAATAGGCCCCAAGTTCGTTGACGCTTTGTTCATAATCGACTTCGGCCAGCATCCGCATGGTTTCCAGCGCCACGGCCGTGCCCAGCGGATTGCTGGCAAAGGTGGAATGCGTGGAGCCGCAGGGGAAAACCTGGGGATTGATGAGCGCCTCGCGCGCCCAGATGCCGGCCAGGGGATTGAGTCCGTTGGTCATGGCCTTGCCGAAGATCACCACGTCCGGCTTGATCCCGAAATTCTCCAGCCCCCAGAGCTTGCCGGTACGATAAAAACCCATCTGAATCTCGTCGTCCACCAGCAGGATATTGCGTTCCTCCAGAATCCGTTTGAACTGAGGGTAGTAGTCCTTGGGGGGCACCACGTAGCCGCCCGTGCCTTGGATGCATTCGATATAAAAGGCGGCGTATTCGGCTTCGCCGCCGCCGGGAGCCTTGGCATCCCACAGACCGTAATATTCTGTTTCAAACAACCGCTCAAACTGGCTTAAGCAGTACAACTCGCAGTCATCACGACGTTTTTTGTACGGGCAGCGGAAACAGTAGGGGAAAGGAACAAACAGGCCCCGGTCGCCAAAATGCCCGTACCGTCTGCGGTAGCGGTAGGAAGAGGTGATGGACGAAGCGCCCAGGGTACGACCGTGGTAGCCGCCCTCAAAGGCCAGCATCAGGCTCTTGCCCTTGCAGGCGTTGCGCACCAGTTTCAGGGAATCTTCAACGGCCTGGGAACCGCCCACATTGAAATGCACCCGGCCGTCCTCATCCCAGATTGTTTTCATGGCCGTACACAGCATGGCAGCCAATTCCACCTTTTCCTTGTGCAGATATTGCGAGGCAACCTGCGGCAAGGTATCGATCTGGCGCTTTAAGGCATTGTTCAAGCGTTCGTTGGCATAGCCGAAGTTCACGGCCGAATACCACATCTGCAGGTCCAGATAGGGCGTATCATGGACATCATATAAAAAAGAACCGCCACAGCTGGTGAACAACTTGGGCGGTTCCAGATAGTGTACGGTGTCTCCGTGCGAGCAGTACCGGGCTTCATCACGGAGCAGGGCTTGTTCGTCAACTACGGGTTGTTTCACGCTTTCCTCCAGGTTGATAGCTTGTCAATGTGTGCAGAAGAGCTGGCTGCATCAGGCCGCGCGGACTTCCGCCAGCGCGGCTGCGGCAGGGGCATGCGGGTACATGATCTCGTCCAGTCTGGCGGCGACATCATAAAAATCCGTAAAGATCAGGTGGGGATAGCCTTCTGTTGCGCAGTGTCGTTGCAGTTTCTTGCCTTGTCTGGCCAGCACCAATGCGGACACGCCGGCAACGCAGCAGTCGGAATGCCCGTCGCCGACCAGCAGGATCTCGCCGTCCATGGCCTTGGCCACGGCGCACTTGCACACGCCACTGGCGCATCCCGCTATGCTGTAAGGAAACTCCAGCCGGTATTTGGATGCGCCCAGGCAGCGCAGGCGATTGGCGATAACCGGCAGAGCGCCCACGCCATGCCGGGAGAGAATGCGCCTGATGGCGTAGTCCAGACCATCGCTGACCACGGTGAGGCTGACACCTTGGGAGGCGCAGCCTTGCGCAAAGTCCACAAAGCCATCCACCACCGGAATAGTATCTAAAAAGGCATCCAGCAGATGCAGCGGCACATCGAGCAACCGGACCTGCCGCTCCATGCATTCGCGCGCCGTGATCTTACCGCCCAGCCACTGCGCCTCTACATCTTCCCAGGAAGGATGGGCGAACCGCTGCAAGAGCACGTCTGTGACGTCAAAGGGGGTGATGGTGCCGTCAAAATCGCAGAGGATGCGCCAGTCTTCCGGCCTCTGGTCTGCCATGAATACTGTTGTTTTGCGTGTAATCATACGGTGTGCCTGGTATAAAGGTTGTCGTTTGGTAAAGCAAGACGTGTGCCATCGGCGGACATCTCTTGCAGAGCAAGGTAAATCCGCTCGCTTGCCAGCAATGCGGCATCCTGTCCGCATGTTGCCCCACTGGTTGGTCTTCAAATCGCACCCGAAGAGCTACAAAAAATGTAGCTTGCTGCACAAAATGATGGTATTCCCCTGTGACAGAGAGACGCCATGAACCCCTTTCATCATTTCAAGAAATCCTTGGCGGCAAAGCTGATGCTGGCCTTCATGCTGGTGGCCGCTTTGCCGATGCTTGCGGCGAGCCATGTGGCCACCAGGCTGGTGCATGACGCGGCCAACGTGAATATAGGACGCTGGCTGCACGAGGCTTTCCAGTACCTGTTTAACACCATTGACGAAACCGCAGAGGAAATAGCCGCTACTTATACGATGCTGTCCCCGCGTTTTGCGCAACCCGTCGTTTCTTTTACCCCTGAGGAACTGGAAGCGCTGGCCAAGGTGGATATCGACTGCATCGTGCTGAAAGATCAGAGCGGTGGCATTCTGTTTGCCACCCCTTCCCTGCAATCGCTGGCGGATACCCCGCTCTTTCCAGGCAGCGCGTTTCGCTGGGCAACCAGGCAAAACGGGGAGAAGGAACTGATCATTGTGGTCCAGCGCACCATAACGGCACAGGACGGCAGCAAGCGTATATTGGATCTGGGCAGCCAGTTCAGCATCCGGCTTGCGGAGTCCGGCAGCGCCGAGCCGCTCGAATTACGCATATTCCTGCCGGATGGCGGGGGATTCCGGCAGGAATATGCCTCAACGCCCGACACCGCCCCCTATGCGCTCCCTGTCGAGGCGCTTGCGGCCCTGAAAGCCGGAGCCACGGAGTATACCATGTTCAGTGCGGACTGGATAAACAGCCTGCCGGACCAATACGTTCTGCTGACCCCGGTCCGAAATGAGCAGGGCGCCATCCTGGCGATTTTCGTCATTTCCGCCCACCTGCTCCCAAGCGAGGGCATCGTTTCCGGCTATTTCGCGCTGTTCTGGTCCTTCTTCGCCGGCGGCATCCTGCTGTCCGGCTGTATCGGCTATGTGCTGGCCCGGCGGCTGACCAAGCCCTTGCGACAGTTGAACAAGGGGGTCCGGGAGATCGCCGCCGGCAATTTCTCTGGCCGGGTTACGCCGCTTGGCAACGACGAAGTCGCGGAGCTTTCCAACAGCTTCAACATCACGGCCGGACAACTGGAACTCATGCAGCGCGAGAGTGTGCAATCGGCCAGGCATGAACGCTCCCGCATGTTGGGTGAAATAGCGCTGGGCTTTGCCCATGAGATTCGCAATCCACTGCTGGTGATCAAGACGTCTGCTGAACTGGTGCACGGCAAACTGCCCGATGACGGCAAGGAATCCCGACTGCTGGGCCTGGCGATTGAAGAGGTGGGCCGCATTGACAGCCTCATTGCGGAATTTTTATCCTTTGCCAAGCCGGCGCCGTTTACGCCGACCTTTTTCCGGCTCGATACGCTGGCGCAGGATGTCCTGGAACTGAGCGCGGCTGAATTCGCCGCAAAAAACATTGTCTGTTCATTTGTCAACGAAACGCCCAACACCCAGGAGGTGCGCGTTCTGGGCGAGGAGAACAAGATCCGCCAGGCCCTGCTCAATCTGGTGCTGAATGGTGCGGAAGCCATGCCTGACGGCGGCAGCCTGGTTGTGCGGCTGTATCATCCCGAAGCAGGTGACCGGGTCTGTCTTGACGTGACGGATACAGGCTCGGGCATTCCAGAAGACCTGCTGCCCACCATGCACCTGCCGTTCATTTCCACCAAGAAAAGCGGCCTGGGGCTGGGGTTGGCCAAGACCTATGCCATCGTTGAGGAACATGGCGGCAGCATCACCTGCGAGAGCGCGCTCGGCCAGGGGACAACATTCTCTGTCTACCTGAATAGTTGACAGGCGAAATACAGCGGAAAGACATGCATACGATCCTGATTGTCGACGATGAGGCCAAACTGCTGGAGGTGCTCTCTGTGGCTCTGGAGAATATGGGCTACAGCCCCATTGCCGCCGCCTCTGTCGAGGAGGCGTTGGTTGTTTTGCGGGAACAGGAAGTGCATTTGGTTCTCAGCGATTTGCGTCTGCCCGGCTTGAGCGGGCGGGATCTCCTGGAAAAGGTGAAGAGCCTTGAGCCGGGGCTGCCGGTGGTGATCATGACCGCCTACGCCGCGCTGAAGGATGCGGTGGAGATCATCAAGGAGGGGGCCTTCGACTATATCGTCAAGCCCTTTGACCTGGGCACCCTTGAGGCGACCGTAGCCAGCGCCCTGCGTTTCCATGCGCTGAGCGCCGATAACAAGCAGTTACGCCAGGAGTTGGGCAAGACATTCAGCGACCGGAATTTCATCGGTCACAGCCTGGCGATCCAGGCTGTGCGGCAGAGCATACGCGAGGTCAGCGCCAGCGCCGTCAATGTGCTCATTACCGGGGAATCAGGAACCGGCAAGGAAGTAGTGGCCAAGGCCATCCATTATAACGGTCCCCGGGCCTCGGCGCCGTTCGTCGCGGTGAATTGCGCCGCCATCCCCGAATCTCTGCTGGAAAGCGAACTCTTCGGCCACGTCAAGGGGGCGTTCACCGGCGCCATCTCCAGCCGGCCCGGACGCTTCGTGCAGGCTGACTCCGGCACCCTTTTCTTAGATGAAATCGGCGACATGCCATTATCCTTGCAAGCGAAAATCCTCCGCTGCATCCAGGAGAAAACCATAGAGCCGGTAGGGGCGAATACGCCCCGCAAGGTGGATGTGCGCATCATCGCGGCGACCAATCAGGACCTGGCAGCGGCCATCAGCCGGGGGGATTTCCGCCAGGACCTCTACTACCGACTGAACGTCTATCCCATAACTCTGCCGCCCTTGCGGGAGCACACCGAAGATATTCCTCTTTTGATCGAACATTTTTCGCAAAAATTCGCCGCGGCCATGGGCAAGAATCCCCTCGCCTTTACCCCGGAAGCTCTCCAGTCCCTGCAGGCCGCCTCCTGGCCCGGCAATGTCAGGGAGCTGGAAAACTGCGTTGAACGGCTCTTTATTGTCGCTCCTGGCGGCGCGGTCACTCCGGAAATGCTGGCGTCCGACTTTGTTGCCGGCGATATGCAGGACTCCCAGGGTTCTGCCGCTGTTACCGGCCGGGCGGCCTTTCCTCTGGATCTGTCCCGCCAGTTGGAAGACATGGAGCGCGAACTCATCATGCAGGCCCTGGAAGAGGCGGGAGGCGTGCAGGTCAAAGCCGCTGAACTGTTGCATATCTCTGAACGCAGCATCTGGCATCGCATCAAAAAACTCGGGATCGCTGTCCTGAATAAAAAAGAGTTCATGTGAGATGAAAGAATCCGCATCATTACACAGGGAGCCCTCTTTCTGCGGGCGGTCCGGCAGCGTTGCCGGGCGCGGATTTTTTTACCCCGGGCTGTGGCTTACGCTCTTCCTGCCGATCTTTGCCATGCAGGCGGCCGCCGCGGCCGAAGTCGCCGTGGGGATGGGAGGCAGCGTGACCTTCGCCCCCTACAAGCACTATGACACGCAATGGCTGCCCATGCCCATGGTCGATCTGGACAGCGATTATTTTTACATCAGGGGGACCGCTGCCGGGGTAAAAATCTACAAGCTGGACTTTCTTGAAATCTCGGCTTTCGGCACGTATGACGCCACCAGCTTCAACGCTACGGATACATCTGATGCCCGGTTGCGCATGTTGCAGGGCAGAGATGCCAGCGTGGCGGCGGGCATGGAGGTCCGCCTGCTTACCCCGTACGGTATGCTGCATGCAAGCGCGGCGCGGGATATCCTGGGTCACAGCGACGGCTGGAATGGAACCTTGGGCTATGCGTATTCCGTGGAATTCGGGCCACTGGAACTCATACCGACGGCCGGTGTATATTGGACGGACAGCCGATATACCGATTACTACTATGGGATAAGCGACAGGGAATCGCGCAACATCGGGCTGACAGCTTATAATCCCGGCACGGGCAAGGCACCGTATCTCGGCCTCATGCTGACGTACAGCCTTACCGCCACCTGGGATATTTTCTGCAACGGCGAGATCGTCTTTCTTAGCGACAACATCCAAGACAGTCCCATGGTGGGCAGATCCCAGATCCGGAGCCTGGCGGCGGGCATCATGTACAACTTCTGACCGCAAATAGCCGCCTTTTTGCGTCACAGTAACAACGCAATTTTCTCCAAGAAATAATCACTGCCAGGCCGTACTCTTTGCCGCATCATCGCAAGGAGGAACGAACCATGAACGCTTTTTTCACCACATTTGACCAAGGCACAATCATCCACGGCACCAAACGTCTATCGGCCGCGTCGCTTGCCTGGAACAAACACCAAACCTTTGCCGGAGTATCCTTGAAAAACCTGCTCACCGGCGAGGACACGGACGGCATGCTCACCTGTCATCTGGTGCGCATCGAACCCAACATGTCCATCGGCAGGCACAGCCATCCAGACAGCCTGGAGCTGCATGAGGTCGTTGCGGGCAGTGGCGTATGCGTGACACAAAACGGCACGATTCCCTATACGCCAGGCACAATGAGCGTGATTGGCCGCGATCTGCCGCATGAAGTCCATGCGGGCGAAGACGGCCTGTATCTGTTCGCCAAATTCGTTTTGTTGAAATCCTGAACAGGCAGGCAGGCCACACGTCAACAAATCGGCTCATCCAACCTGTCACTCGCCAGCACGAACTGCCGGGGCGTCAGGTTGTGGTGCAGTTTGAACAGCTTGTGCATGTGGCTTTGATCCGCAAAGCCCAGAAGAAAAGCGGCATCGACGGCCGCAACCCGGCCCCTGAGCAGGGTGCGCAAGCGACGTATTCTGCAATTCAGAAGAAAGGCGTGCGGCGTCATGCCTGTTTCCGCCTGAAAGCGGCGCAGGAAATGCCAAGGGCTGGCACAGGCGATGCGCGCCATTTCCACAACGGAAAGCGCCTCTTCCGGCTGGGCGACAAGGCGCTGCGCCAGTCGATCTATTGCACCTCCGGCTTGTCGTTCCTGCCGGACGATGGCTTGCCGGCTCATCTGCTCGATCATCCGCTCAACCAGTTCATCTTCCTGCCCAACAAAAAAGCGGTGGATGGCGGAAAGGAGCCCACAGTTGCGGCGGAGCGCGCATTCTTCGGCAAAACACAGGACCAGCAGCTCGGAGTGCGCGGCGATGCGCAAGGAATGCGGCATACGCGGCGGCACGGTGAACAAACCGCCTGTCTCCATCCGGCGAGTTCCATCGGGACGTTCCAGTTCCGCCGCGCCCCGTCGCACCAATCCCAAGGTCCAGTGGCGCATATGCATGTGGAGCGGATAGAACAACGGCGTCTCGCTGTTCACAATCGCCTCCTGCCCGGCAGCTTCACTGTAGTGGTATCGAATGGCCATGTTCCGGTTGGTGTGATATCCTCTGGGCAAGGAGCGGCGCTCCCGACGACCCGCACAGCCAATACACGCTCATTGAGCCGGTTATGCAGGAGGAAAAGGACGCCGTGATCCCGTATTCCCAGGATGTCGGATGCGCATCCTGTTTGCGGGCGAGGTGCAGCTTACCACTATTTGGCTGCATATCTCAAGGAGGATGACATGCCAGGAGCCTATACCATCTGACCATGGTGTCGCTGCTCAACAGCAGGAAGCTATCAGCGAAAATATTTCCAGAAACTTACCCAGACGGGCGTCTTGCTGGCCGGAAACGACTAAAGGTAATTTCGGAAATTACCATTCATCACATCCGGTCTGTGCTAACCGGAATTTTTTCACAAAAACAATGTCAATCCAGCAACTGATCCGAACCATTTCGAGCCCTTCAACTCCGCATCAGAGCCCTCGGCGGCCATTGTTTGCCGCCTTTCCCACCAGTGGGCGCACTTCACCTGTTTGCGGTCAGAAGCATACCCATTCGGTCGATGTTGTACGCCAGGTTCCGCAATCCGATCTTGACCCGTGCCCGTATTATGCCGACCGTGCGCAACAGCAAGTGCCCGGCTCGTTGAACCTGAACCCCAAAGATGTGCTCAACCCGCGAACGAATCCGGGACTTGGTCGTGTTGCCTTCCTGTTCTCTCGGCGTCAATGGATGATTTCGGCTCCCTTTGCGGTGGATATGCTCCCGAAAACCATCCGGAGAAAGACGATCCACCCGCTCCGCCGATCGGTAAGCCGAATCCGCCCAGATATCCCTGCTCGTATTGTCGGAAAGGAGTTGCTCGAACACCTTGCTGTCATGCAGGCCAGCATCCGTCACCGCATAGCCCCGAATCAGCTTGTGCTTCACGTCCACCGCAATATGGTTCCTGTACCCGTAAAACGACTTGCCATGCTTCTTGCCCCACCGGGCGTCCATGTCCTTTTTCCGACATGTGTGCTCAGGCCAGTCCGGAACCTCACCCTGCTTGATCTTGGCGTTTTCCTCCCGGCTGTTCCGCTGCTTGGGAACACTCACGATGCTCGCATCCACAATCTGACCCTTCATCACCATGAAACCGTTGGCACGAAGGTGCGCATCAAAGGTCGCAAACAACTCCTCCACTATGCCGGCCTTGATCAGGTCTTCCCGAAAAAGCCAGATCGTGGTCGCATCAGGGACTTTCTGACTGATGTGCAGACCGAGAAAGCGGCCAAAGGAGTGACGGTCGAGTATCTGGAACTCGGTCGCATCATCCGACAGATTATACAACGACTGCAGGATAAGGATCTTGAACAGCAGGATGATATCGTAGCCTTTCGCCCCAACATTGGATTTCGGGCTTTTATCCCGAGCCTTTTCCAGCGCCGGACGAAGCATCTCCCAGTTGACCGTCTCGTTGATCCTGGCCAGAGGGTCTCCGTTCTTGTCGATTTTGTGCAATCGGTCCTGCAGATCGAAAAAGCCGGGTTGGATCATGGTTGGTCTCCATCGAAATCACGTTGCTGGGTGGCTCCTCAAAACAGTGGAAACCTAACATGTTTTAATGAAATCAATAAATCACTATGAAACTAAATGGTCGTCCATGCATTAAATTTTCGAGAGACCCATACCCCTTCAGAATATCCTGGGCATGCAAATGATGGACGATCTCCGACCCCTGGCGGACACTCTTGGCGTCTACAGAGCAGGCAGCAAAAAAGGAATCGTCAACAACATCATGGCCGCGAGTGAAGATAAAGTGCGTCAGGCAATGCGGGAGCCCACCATCACCAGCAACGATCTGTTTTTTTCGACCGTGAACGCCTCATCGCCATGGTGGACAGCAAGCTCAGTTAAAACATCACTGCAACGAGAGCTATCACTGGGTCGCCTGCTGCCAGGGATGTTGTGCAAGGGGTTTCTTTTCCCTTGCTTTTATACTCCAAAATGGGGTATAGAAAGGTCATGAAATACAGAGTGACCATAAAGCGGCGGGTACAGAAAATGGCCGAAGCCATGCCCAAAAAAGAGCGGCAAGAATTTGTTGATCTGGCCAAGGCACTCCGCGCCCGTGGTCCGGTCAGGCCAGAATTTAACAATTACAGCAAACTGTCGGCCACCGAACACCACTGCCACCTGAGCTATCACTGGGTCGCCTGCTGGAAGCACGAAAAAGGAACTATCGAAATCGAGGTGTACTATGCCGGAAGTCGAGAGAACGCCCCATACTGACATTCTCGTGCGGGTGCGGGGCGATAAAATAGAAAGAGTCGTTTCCATCCTGCGTGAACACGGGATTGATTCTGAAATCGTCGAAGACGATGACGAAATCAAGGATGATTTTTTCGTCACCAATTTATACCGGCAGACCGAGGCCGAGACCACCGGCGGCGAGAGGCTCGGCAGCCAACGCCGCCGCGCGAAAATGACGCAAGCGGCGTTGGGCGAAGCCGCCGGTTTTACCCCGAGACGCATCTCCGACATGGAATGCGGGCGCCGAGGCATCAGCATCGCCGCTGCTCGCAAGCTGGCTGCGGCCCTCGGCGTGACGGCGGGTGAAATTGTCGCCGTATGAACAACCGGCTTGACCTGCGCGACATTCTGCTGCGCATCCCTCAATTGCAGGCGGCGTAAGTCAGACATGTTCGGTCTCCATCGGCGCCAGCATCTGCGGGGAGAGCAGGAACTCGGCCAGGCAGTGCCGGTGGCCCTTGCACGTCCGGCACCATTTGCGGGAGCGCCAGCCCCAGGCAGGTCTGGTCAAGGGGCACGCCATCAGCAGCTCATCGGCGTCTGACTTCCCGGCATAGTAGGCGCACAGGTACTGCGTGGAATAGCAGAACCCATCCGGATACACCGCCTCGGCCAGCAACGTGTCCGCTCCGGTTTTGGCCCAGCTCCGGCCATGTTCTTCCCGCTTCCGTTGGGCAGCGTTATCCTGCTCTGCATCCTGACCAAGCGCAGCGGGCGCCCCGCCACGCATGACATTGCCACACGTGAGCACCGGAGGCAGCCCGGCCCGCAGCGTCGGGTTTGCCCCGATTGGTGCCCACGGCCAGGGCCCCCACCGGCAGCCCTGCCTGCTCCGCGGCAAACAGGCAGGCCATGGCGTCAAGCTCCGATTCCACCACCACGAAGGCCCGGGCAGGGCAGGAGGGCAGCAGGCATAACGGCCCCATGAAGCTGCCCGGAATCACCACGTACTTCATCTCAGATGCGGACCATCTACAACGGCCACGCCCACGGCGGCATCGAGCCGGGCGGCGGCACCACCTCCGCGCCGGATACGGGGATGTGATGGACTACGCCATTGCCGTCGATGCCGGCAACCTGA